>MDSZ01197632.1_pt1 | contig 32461 bp, 24 predicted proteins | sample 811201 | NCBI WGS metagenome assembly MDSZ01 (sample SAMN05326647, study PRJNA326480) | marine metagenome | isolation source: seawater | place: Indian Ocean: North | collected 2010 | reverse complement strand
AGGCAGCTACCTTGTGCGCAAGGACTCCCCAATCAACTCAAACAAGGAAGTTGACCAAACCGGCGTGACTGTTGCCGTAGGAAAGGGTGCAGCCTATGACCTGTATCTGTCGCGAAATCTAAAAAATGCCAAAATTGTTCGAACTGTTGGCTCAAAACCAGTAGATGAAATGTTGATGAACAATACGATCGATGTTGCTGCGGGCATACGCCCGGCAATGGCAAAATATGTCACCCGCAACCCGGCCTTACGCTTGCTGTCAGAACCCTTCATGTTCATCGAACAAGCCATCGGAACCCCGGTACAAAACCAGGACGGTGCACGTTTTATCGAAACATACCTGAAAGAAGCGCACAGTTCCGGGCGTATCGAAAAACTCTGCAAGACCCCTTAAGTCCCAACAAACCCATAATCACGCATGATGACAAATTACACAGTCTCTATATCAGGTGGATGCGCCTAGACGAAAAAAGGAATAGAGCAGTGAAACTGCAGCGGAAGAACCAATGTTAAGTTCCATAAATTCTGAGATTTCTCCTCTACCCTGGAAACGCGTCGCACTCCGGGAATAAATAGTTTAGGTACGCCAACTGCTGAGTGCCTCCAGCCACCCGAAATCAATTTTTGTCTGCGCAGGAAGCGTTATCGCCAACCATGCTTTGTCAATTGGCATAACTTGTGTCTGGTATTGTGTGAAGGTCTTGTAGTTCAATCTGACCCCTGCCCCGACTTCCGATACTAAGGTCGGCTCATACAGTTTGGGCGGCACAGTCATACCTGTTGTCAGCACCTTGCCCAAGCTTTCGCGTGCACACCAAAGTATGGATGCAGCCTCATGCTCATTCAGAGACAGCTCGAAGAACTGTTGCCGCAAACTCGCGTCAACATCATTCAGAACGGGCACAATGTCAGCCTCAGCCAATTGCTCAACATCGACACCGATCGGGTGACCTTTATGGTGAATAACGGCAACACAAATCTCGTCGGAGTGAGAAATCGACACACCAAGTTCGCAACACCCGACAGATGTACCCATAATAATAGGCTGGTGAAAAACACCGCTACCGATGGCGATATCATGTGGTGACAAATCATCGAGATGACATTTCAAAGCAAGCTTCGCAGCCAACCGTCCGATTGTGAAACTGTCACGTCGCTGAGGAAACTCGAAAGACAGCCGTCTTTGCTGTTCGTGTGTATGTAAATATCTGCTCGCCAGACTTTCGATTTCCTGCGGACCAAGGCGTTGCCTGTCAATTATTGCAATGGTCGCTTTCAAAATATCCGGGGCACCAAAGCCTCCGAAGGTTCCATCACGGGTTAATGCCAGCTTTTGCACGACGCAGCTTTCCGCAAACATGACGGTAACCTCATACTTTTCAGACTGCTTCTGTATGGCCCGACGAAGATGGCTGCTTTACCGAGCTGTATTCAGGCAACCACACACATTCACCTTACACACGTGCAGGATGCAAATTTCATACACCCTGCACAACTAATTAATTGCGAATGAGTATTATTTTTGATAACTCCATAAAAACCCATCACCTTAGTCAGGTATGTGACTTGGCAATAACGGACCTCAAAAAACTCTTTCAGTCTCACCAAAGGGAATTGCAGATTTATCTGACACGCCTTTTGCGTGATGCAGATACAGCAATGGATCTGACACAGGAGACATTTTTGCGTGTGTCGGAACATGCCAGCCCGGATAAGGCAAACGAAGTCACCCATGTCCGTTCCTACCTGTACCGCGTCGCCCATAATCTTGCGATTGATCACGTTCGGGCACAAAAGCGAAACCCGGTTGCCGGTGCCGATGACATTCCCCTTGATGTCATTCCCAATAATTCACCCTCGCCAGAACAGATCGTCGGAGGGCAGTCAGAGCTTGAATATGTACGCCGCGCGCTTGATGAGCTGCCTGAAAAAACGCGCGAAATCTTTACTCTTGTGCGCGTTGAAGGGCTGACCTATCGCGAAACGGCTGAACAGCTCGGCATTTCTGACAGCTCCGTGCAGAAACATGTCGCGCGCGCTATTGCCCATGTGATGAAGCGCATGCGGGAAAGCCGGTCATGAAATTGCACAAAGTTTTTACGCATTTCTTGCAGTTTTATCGTCCAACAGATAAGGACGCTTTGTCCGGGTTGTCGGCAAGTGCGGGTTGGTAACGTGAGCCAGATGCAAGAAACACAGAAAAACATTGATCTGGTCGCGGCCGATTGGGTTGCGAAAATGGTCAATGGCGACCTCAGCACATCTGAACATGAAGAGCTCCACATTTGGCTGAATGCCGCACCGGAAAACCAGCAAGCTTTCATTGAGGCCAACAATGCGCTTGCTGTAATGGATGAAGCAATCCGATCAAAAGGTCGCACAACCGAAAGCCCTTCATCAAAGGTTGTCGAGCTTAAACATCCGGCAAAACAGTCATCCAAGGCCCCATCGGCAAAGAAACGCCGCTGGAGCTACGTCGCACTTGCCGCAAGCTTGCTGCTGGCGGTTGCTTCTACGCGCATTATGTTTGGTGACCCGACCATTTTCCTTAGCGCTGATTATCACACTGCTGTCGGGGAAGTGCGGGCCATTACACTTGAGGATGGCAGTACCGTCACCTTGGGCCCCGATAGTGCAATCGCGGTTCAGTTTACCGATCAAATCCGAAACATCGCATTGATTAGCGGGCTTGCCGATTTTCAAGCTGTCCCCATGGAACGTGCGAACAAGCGTGTTTTCACCGTCACATCGCCGCATGGCCAGGTGCAGGCGTTGGGCACACGGTTTATCGTCAACAGCTTTGATGACCACACCAATGTTGCCGTGTTGGAACATCAGGTTGAAGTCAAGCCCAACTCGGCAACATCAGAACAAATAACGATCTTGGCGGAAAATCAGGCCGTCCGTTATGACAGCCATTCAATCAGCCCGGTGTCCACAATCAAACCCGACAGGGCGCTTAGTTGGCAAAAAGGCAAACTGATATTTGATCGCGTCACACTGCGCGAAGTTGTCTCGGAATTCTCGCGGTATCAGCGCGGCAAAATCATGATTGCGAACGAGACTGCGGCACGCAAGCTTGTCAGCGGTGTCTTTGACATGACCGATCCCCAGGCCGGACTGGAACTGATTGCACGGGAACTTGGGGTCCAGAATATCTCGATAACCCCGCTAATGACCGTTCTTTACTAAGGATTTCTTCATTCTGGGAGGCCCGGTTTTCTTGGGCTTCTGGTCTTTATCGACACAAAAATCAAAAAAACTGAAATTTATCTTACTGAGTCTGAACGCAAATCCCGTCTCATCCAATACAAGCAAATGACAATCATTTGCGTTACGGAAAAACTTTCGAGAATGGGGGTCTGCGTAATGCAGGTAATAAAAACCGGCAAAGCCGGATTGGTAAATGGGTTTGGCCATCGTCTGGCACATAGCGTCAGCTTGGTCGCATTGGCTGCGGGTATTGTTGTTGCCGGGGTATCGACGCCTGCAACCGCGCAGCAAAATACAGAAACGCAAAGTGACACATCATCCGCAATCGATTTTTCCATCCCGGCTCAGGACCTTAATCAGGCGCTTTTGACCTTCGCCAATCAGACCAATCTGCAACTCTTTTATGATGTCGATCGGGTTGCCGGATTGCAAAGCACGGCCCTTAACGGCACGCATTCCCCTGCCGATGCATTGAGAATCCTTCTTTCCGGCAGTGGCGTCAGCTATCGCTTTACTGGCAAGAATACGGTTTCCCTTACCAAGCTGGAAACATCAGACAGCAGCGGAGCAAACGTCATTGACCCGGTCTATGTCGAAGCAAACGCCCAGGACTCAGAGGACCTCGCACATGGCTATGTCGCCACACGAAGCAGTGCAGGTACAAAAACCAGCAAAGCCCTGATTGAAACAGCAAAAAGTATTTCCGTCGTATCAGGCCAGGAAATCGAAGACCGCGCCGTTGCCAGCATCGAAGATGCAGTTGCTTATACCGCCGGGGTAGCAACCAACAATTACGGATATGATCCGCGCTTTGATCAGGTTTATGTTCGTGGCTACCCTGTCCATATTTATGGCGATTACCGTGACGGCCTGCGCCAGATGACAGGCGTCTATGCGACGTTTCGCACCGAACCCTACAGCCTTGAACAGCTTGAAATCGTAAAGGGTCCCACCGCGGCTCTTTACGGGCAATCAACACCGGGTGGCTTGCTCAACAGTGTTACCAAACGCCCCCACCTTGGTGCAAAAAACAATGTCTATGGCCGTTTCACCAACACCGACTCATACGAAGGCGGATTTGATTACAATCTTGGCCTGACAGAAAACGGGACCTGGGCATCACGCTTTGTTGGCATGGCGCGCTTTGGCGAAACCAGCAACGAAATTCAGGATGATCGGCAAATGTTCGCGCCAACAATTCGTTGGCAACCCAACGCGGATACCGATCTGACCATCTATACCCTGTTCCAGCATGACGAAACGGATGCCTCGGCAACCCTTCTGAACCTTAATGGCGCGATCCTTGATTACCGGACCAGTGACGCGGATTACGACTACCAGAAGCAGGATCAGTTCCAAGTCGGCTATGACTTGACCCATGACCTGAACAACGCGCCTGTCACTTTGGCGCAGAAAGCGCGCTTCGGGTATTTCGATCTTGAGGCACGCTACCTGACCGGCGGCGTGACCGGCGGCGGGTGGAAGAACTCCAATACGGAATACCATCGCGCAGCACAGGCAGTTGAGGAAACCCTCTGGAGCGCGCAGGTCGACAACCAGGTCATCACGACTTTCGAGACCGCCGGTGCCAAACACGAAGTCCTGACCGGTCTTGATCTGATGTATTCCAAGTCGGATTACCGTTTCGGTTCAAGCGGTGTACTCAGTGACTACATCTTCTATCTCAATGATCCGAACCGGTCGATTTCCGGCACGACACCAGCCTACACAACATTTGATGATGTAACCTACAATCAATCCGGCATCTATGTTCAGGACCAGATTGAACTTGGCAACTGGCATCTGAATGGTGGTGTGCGGTTTGACTATGCTGAACGCAAACGTATCAGCCGACTGACCAATAAAGGTTCGACCGACTACAACACGGCAACGACCTTTAACCTCAGTGCGCTTTATGCCTTTGATAACGGCATATCGCCCTATGTCAGTTGGGGTACGTCCTTTTTGCCTAGCACCAGTCAGAATTCCGAAGGCAAAATGCTCACCCCAACCGAGGGCGAGCAGTATGAGGCCGGAATCAAATTCGAACCGGTCGGGTTTGATGGCTTCTTCACGGTTTCCGCCTATCGCCTGACCGAGGACAATGTCGCACGCTATGCTGGCTATAGCGGGTCTATCGGTTCGTACTATGACTCAATCGGCAAACTGGAAACGCGTGGCCTTGAGCTCGAAGGCAGCGCCAATGTAACCGAGAACCTTAGCCTGGTCGGGAACCTTTCCTACAACAATGCCAAAATCGTCAAAGGTTCCTATCGCGGCAACACCCCGCTCGTAACACCGGAAAAAACAGCATCCACTTGGGCGAACTACACCTTCAATGAAGGCCCGCTTGATGGATGGGGCTTTGGTGCCGGAGTTCGCTACACCGACTCAAGCTATGCCAACTATACCAACACCAGCAAGAACAAGCCCTATACGCTGCTTGATGCTGCGATCCGCTATGACTTTGCCGCACTTAGTAACAAGCTTGAAGGCCTGACCCTTGCGATTAACGGCACCAACCTTGCCGATAACGATGCCAGTATCTGTAACAATGGTTACTGTTACCAGATCGAAGGACAGACCATCGCCGCAACTCTGAAATACGACTGGTAACCGAATAATCCGGGGCGCGCGATTGCGCCCCGGACCCAATCTCGCAATCCGCGTTCACCGCGGATTTTCTGCGTTTATCGAGAGCAAATTATGGCCATGGATATATCTGATCGTCCCGCTGTCCTTGGAATGCAAAAGGCCAGCTTTGAAACGGCCCAGGGTGTGACACTCCTTAACAACATATCCGTGACTTTTCGTGCAGGCTGCCTGACCGCGATTGTCGGACATAACGGGTCCGGAAAATCCACCGCACTTAAAATGCTCGCCGGACTGAACAAACCAACAAGTGGGTCTGTCACGCTTGACGGGAATGACGTGGAACAGTTTAGTGCGCGCGAATTTGCCAAAAGCGTTGCCTATCTTGCACAGGACCCGGGGCACGGCGCAGATTATACCGTCGAAGAGCTGATTGCGCTTGGACGTTACCCATGGCATGGACCGTTTGGCCGCCTGCGCGAACATGACAAACAAGCTATTGAACGCGCTATCCTTTTGACTGGACTAGGCCCGCTTCGCAAACGCGCGGTCAACACACTTTCAGGTGGCGAACGCCAAAGGGCCTGGATCGCGGTTACACTTGCACAGCAAGCCCCCTGTCTTTTGCTTGATGAGCCGATTTCCGCATTGGACCTTTCGCATCAATACGAAATCCTGCTTTTACTCGAACAGCTTTGCAAACAGGATGGCCTTTGCATTATTGCGGTCTTGCATGACATCAATCTGGCATCCCGATTTGCCGATCAGATTGTCGCTCTTAAAGGCGGTCATTTGATTGCAGATGCGCCGCCTTCAACAATCATGCAGTCAGACATGCTTCGCACCATCTTTGGTATGGATATGCTGGTGCATCCCCACCCTGCCCACGGGCACCCGATTGCCCTTGCCAATGTGTGATGGGGATAATTTCAATGCATGAAAACCATCGCGCATACTCCAGACGGCTTTTTCTCAAGGGCATTACAGGTGCCTACACCTTCGCAACGCTCGCGCCAATTCTGCCTGTAACCTTCGCACATCCTGCTATGGCGAACATTCTCAAACGGTTGGTCATCGCCGATGGGGCAATTGCTGAAACCGCACTTGCCATGGGGATTGTTCCACTGGCCATGGCCGATGTGCCTGGCTATCGCGCCTGGGTTCAGAAGCCGGAAGTTCCGGAAAGCGTCATCAATCTTGGGGCACGCTTTCAACCAAGCCTGGAAAGATTGGCGCAACTTGAGCCTGACCTGATATTGACCAGCAGTTTCTATGCAAACCAATATGCCAGTCTTTCCGATCTGGCCCCGATTGAGAAAATCGACATTTACGACAGGAAGAAAACACCCTTCCTGAATGCGATGGCAGCGGCACGAAAAATTGCTGACGTTACGGGGCACCCGCATGCTGCCGATACACTGGTTTCCAATACCCAAAGTAAGATAGATCAGGCGGCAAGCAGGCTGACCACGTCGCGGGCCGGCTCGGTGCTTGTCACCAGCATGCTTTCGCCGCGCCATATGCGCGTCTATGGGCAAAACAGCCTGATGCAGGATGTAATTGATCGACTTCCCATCAAAAATGCCTGGACAGGTCCCACCAATCACTGGGGTTTTGCCACCGTAACAATTGATCAGATCGCGCAATATTCAGACGCAGCTCTCATCGCGATCGAACCGGTTCCCGACACTGTTGACCGTGCCATTCAATATAGCCCGATCCTTTCGGAGCTCCCCTCCATCAAGCGCTTTGGACTGATCACGATGACACCAGTTGCAACATTTGGCGGGCTCTATGCCGCCGGGCGGTTTGCGGACCTTCTTGCCAGCAGCCTGACAGCGCAAAGTGCAGATCATGGGGAATTCGCATCATGACAAGCCAAGCCATGCGAAGACACCCCATCCAACTAAATGCGGTTCCGGCTGTGCTGTGCATCTTTTCAGCTGTGTTAACCCTGCTGTCGCTCGACATTGAGGTCGGCAGCTTGAATCCGACCGAAATAATCGACCTTGCCAGCGGATCCGATACGCGATCATTGTTGCTCACTCAGGGCTGGGTCCCCCGCTTTTTGATTGCGCTTGTCGCGGGTGCCGGGCTTGCGATTGCCGGCGGACTGTTTCAGCATACGTTAAAGAACCCCTTGGCATCACCATCTACCTTGGGGCTTGCAGGCGGCGCAAAGCTGGCGCTGACACTGGTGACCCTTTATGTGCCAGGCGCACTCGTCATTGGTCAGGATACGATCGCACTGTTGGGCGCCCTCTGTGTCGGATTTCTGGTTTTTGCCTTGGCGCGTCGCAGTGGCTTTTCGCCGTTGATCGTCATCCTGACGGGCATGATCATCGCGCTCTATTGCGGGGCAGTGACAACTGCGCTGGCGATCATCCACCATGAATGGCTCAAAAGTCTTTTTATATGGGGGAGTGGCGACCTTACCCAAGACGGTTGGTATATCCTTGAACCACTGACCGTAAAGGTCATGGTGGGCGCCGCAATTGCAGTTACCCTGGCCCGCCCGCTTGAGATGCTTAATCTCAGTGATCATCAGGCAACAGTCCTTGGCGCATCACCAGCGCGACTGCGACTGCTATGTCTTTTGATCGGGTGTTGGCTAACGGCGACAATTGTTGCCGCAGTTGGCATCATCGGATTTGTCGGACTGGCAGGTCCAGCCATCACACGTATGCTCGGCATCAGGCGATTACGAACAAAACTTATGATGTCTGCGGTTTTTGGCGCCTTGCTGTTATGTGCCGCAGACCAGGGCGTGCAGGTTTTATCTGGATATATCGGGACACTGGTACCAGCCGGTGCCCTGACGGGTATTCTGGGTGGCCCGCTTTTGATCATCCTGATCCGGCAACTTCGAAGTGATGCACAACCGCCGCAAAACACGATCGCCGTCAGCACAGCTGACCGGGGTCACCTTCGAAACCATTTGCTTGTTCTGACTGGTGTGTTCGTGGTGGTGACGGGTGCGATCTTGATCGGTCGTGACGTTCACGGTGACTGGGAACTTCAATGGAATGGCGCGCTTGAAACCGTTTGGCCTTGGCGCGGTCCGCGTATTCTCGGTGCGATGGCAGCCGGGACCATGCTGGCGATTGCGGGTACCGTGCTACAACGCATGACGGCAAACCCGATGGCAAGTCCCGAAAGCCTTGGCGTCAGTGCAGGTGCGGCAATCGGGATGATCGCGATCGTGTTTTCGATGGATGCCCCAACGGCCTGGTTGCAAATCGCGGGCGCAACGATTGGCGCCTTTATCACCTTGGGGGCGATCTTTGCGCTCACCCGCAAGTCCGGCTATGCACCGGAACGAATTTTGATCGCAGGTATAGCGATTAGCGCATTGTTTGACGGATTTATCGCATTTCTGATGGCCGGTGGTGATCCCCGTGCAACACGCCTGCTGGCATGGAGTTCCGGGTCTACTTACGGCCTTGGATTTGACCGTGCGACGATACTGGCAAGCATCGCGGTTGCCTCCTTGCCCGTCCTGCCGGCCTTTGCCCGTTGGCTTAACCTGTTTCCATTGGGGCCGGTGACAACAAAGTCCCTTGGTGTCGATCTTTCACTCTCGCGCGGGGTGATGTTGCTGTTTGCATCGATCCTTACAGCGGCGGCAACTTTATTGGTCGGCCCCCTAAGCTTTGCGGGTCTGATTGCACCACATCTGGCAAAACTGGCCGGATTGCGTCATGCTTTGTCGCATATGATCGGGGCGGCACTAATCGGGGCTACCTTGATGATCGCCGCTGACTGGCTTGGGCGGATGTTGTTCTTCCCCTGGGAAATCCCGGCCGGACTGATGGCGGCCATCATCGCAGGACCAATCATGGTCTGGCTGCTTTTACGCATCGGAAGAGGTGCAACATGATGAACTCGCTTCCCCTCCAGAACGGTTCTGAAAACAACGCTTCTTCTTCCGTCGGCGATGCACCTATCACCCGCGCACTGTCGAATATCAAGACCGACCTGTTTCAGGGTCCCTATCAGGGGCTCGGTGACCGACATCATATTCTGGCCGCGCAAAGCAACGGAATTGACTGCTTCGCACTCCATGATCCTGAATGTCTCGCACCAATTCTTGATCACTATTGCCAGGCAAAATATCCGAATGATGATCGCCGGGCTGCCATTTCGATGTGGTCACAATGGTATTTCGGAATATTTTTATCCCCGATGCTGGTTATGGCCGCGGCGGGCGAAGTCGTACTCCCATTTCAGCCCGGTTTCGTCAGCCTGAAAACAGATGACAATCAATGTCCTACAGGCTTCGACATTCGAGATTGGCAATTGTCTGAAATGAAAGACCAATCAGCTGCACCTGATCCTTGGACACATCTTGAAAGCCTGATTGACGGCCATCTCGAACCGATGGTTGCGTCACTGGCTGCATCGTCAAAGGTCTCACCAAAAGTGTTCTGGTCAAATATCGGTGTTGTTGTTTCTTACGTTGAGAAACATGTCCTGAAAAACACCCGGATATCGCTTTTGCCATTGATCAGCGATGCCAAGCGACCTGATGGCAATCGAAACCCGATGGCAAATCCATATAGCACCAAACAATCCGAGGATGGCAGTCCATCAAGACGCGTCTGTTGCCTTCGCTACCTGCTGACATCCGTCGACATTTGCCCGACCTGCCCGCTGGCAAAGCTTTAGATTTCCATTAGGTAGCCCGCTTTCCTGCGGCATAGATCCGCACTGCAGAATTCCTTACTGAGTCTCTGCGAAAATCCCGTCATATGAACAACGGACGGATCTGATGTGCGTCAGATCCGTCCGAATGACAAATGGTGATCGACCCAGTGGAGAGTGCAAACCACGTCCCAGATTTGCAAGTGACTATTATTTTCACTAACGAGCAAACCAACGGAGACACTTGGAAATGCATCAAGCGAACCAAACTGATCCACTTCCCAAAGGCCAACTTCAACGACAAGCCTTGCTAACCATCGCCAAAAATCAAGAAGGGAAATTGCGACGCGTGGCGCGATCTATCGTAAAATGCCCCCATCTGGCAGATGACATTGTTCAAGATACCTATGCCAAACTGCTTACAGCAAAGATCGATGACGAGGTCACCACACCAAGTGCCTTCATTACGCGAATTACACGAAACATGGCAATCGACAAGGTCCGCCAAATTACGTTCGAACGCACTCTTTTCGCTGACAGTGACCAAACCGAATTTTGTCCGGCCGGAAACGCCAACTGCCCGGAGGCACGCCTAAGTGGTTGCCAAGCCCTACGCATCATCGAAAATGCGTTGAAGGAACTTCCATCGCACGTGCGCACTGCATTTTACCGTCACCGCGTGGATGGTTTCGCACAAAACGTCATAGCAAAGGATATCGGCGTCTCCAAAGCATCTGTTTGCGCATATATCCATCAGGCCGATCAGCGATGCCGTCAGGCTCTTCATAATGTAGAACTGACACGTCCGGCATAAGGTTTAGCGATCTGCAGCCTGTTCCCAACGTCGAACAGGCTGCAGGTTTCAGTTTGCAATCCCTAGCCCCACGCTTGCACGACGGCACCACCAGCCAGGTCACCACTTCCGGCAACCCAGTCAACAATCGGTGGATTTTGATCGAGATTGAAGACGTTCTTGCCTGTCAGTGCATTTACAATCTTGGCACTTCGCCAAGCCATCAGGCTTAATTGAGGCTCAAAGATCCCCAAATCGATCCTGCCGGCATTTTGAACAAAGATGTTGCGGTCCGATGGTCCATCCCATTGGGCACGGAAATCCGCATCCAGACGGTACGCACCAGACGCCCCCACTTCCAGACGTGAACGCAGTGGCGCCATGAATTCCGGCAATGTTGTTTCATAACCGGTTGCCAGAATCAGCGCATCCGCATCAAAGAACTCGACATCCTGATTGAGCCCGTTCCGGGCAGCAATCCTCATTGCTTCGCCATCTTGCTGAACCTGAAAGACTTCACGTTGCGGCAGGAGCCGGCCGGCAACATTGCCCTCCTGCAGGTAACGCTGCCGGTATAGCAGTTGATAAATCGACTTGAGCGTCGAAAGCGATGCACCATCACTGGCAAGCTTTTGTCGAGACATCAGATCCTGTTTGCAGGCATCCGGCAAACCTGCGAACACATCGGCATATCCGGGGGTGAAATATTCATTCACAAAAGGAGTATCATCAAGAGGTTCGAAATTGTCGCGCCGCGACAACCAGAGAACTTCTTCAACATCTTTGATGTTGCCGCCAAGCAGATACTCAACAAGTTCAGCACCACTCTGCCCACCGCCAATGACGGCAATTCTCTTGCCGCGCAGCTTTGGCAAATTCGACTTTGCCTGACTTGTGTGGAAGCATTTATGCTTGGGCAGCTGGCGCGCCCAGGCCGGAACAAATGCAGGCTTGCCGACACCAATGGCAAGATTGTTCGCAATGTAACTTGCATGATCCGTGCGAACCTTAAAGTCCTGACCATCGAACGTGACTTCGCGCACTGAACTGTCAAAGGCCAAACCATCCAGATGGTCTGCAACCCATTTCAGATAAGCTGCGAATTCCCGCCTTGGCACAGCAGCGAAATCGGCGTTCATAAAATCAAGCATGCGTTTCTGGGCGACCATGTAAGACAGGAACGACCATTTGCTGGTCGGATTGGTCAGCGTCACCAAATCTTTCAGAAATGACGTCTGAAGCTCGACACCGGGCAGCATCATATCCGGATGCCAGGCAAATTCAGAACGTTGCTCGAGAAAGATTGAAGACACATCAGCAACCCCGTCGAGCTGCGCAGCAAGACTAAGATTGAAAGGACCAATTCCGATCCCGACAAGATCCAATTTATCCATCGTTCAAGTCCTTCTATTTGCCTGAAAACTTAATATCGGCTGGTTGTGCGAAAGCGCTCGTCAAACGTTTGCCAAACCGCTTGTGGAATGCCGGATCACCGATGATGGTCAGATGATCCGTTCCGGGAATATGTTCAGGGGCCTCGGCAAGACGTGAAAGTGACTGCCAATCAATCAGATCAAGTTTTCGACTGACCGTATCGCCGGCAAGCCATGAAGCAATCGGCACGTCATAGGGCCGAAGTTCGTGACGGCGGAAAACAAGGGCATTATCGATTAACACCCAGAACGTATGTTCGCGCGTGCCAATCCCCGGCCCGTCCGTGGGCAGCCCGAATTCGCTTTTCCCCACAAAATGAACAAACTGCGCATAGGCAAGGTCATCCATCAGCGCCAAAAGCCGTTCCCATTCTTCGCGCATCATGGTTTTCTGTAACCAGGCCCGAATGCGCCCTTCAATCTCGGCCCGCTGCCCCGGCTGGAATTTTGGCCGTGCGTTCAGATCAAAATCATCGTCCATGTCACAGACATCGACCATCCCGATCACGCGCAAATCAATGTCGTTGCCCAACATTCGCGCAGCTTCGTATGCAAGCAAACCACCCCAGGACCACCCCAGAAAGGCGCAGGTGCGTCCCTTCGCTTCCCGATAAACCAGCTCTGCATAACGCGAACTGATATCGGTGACCGAAACATCAAGTTCCTGATTGTCTGTAAGCGAGTGGCACATGAAGCCCACAGCGGACTGATCCTCGCCCAGGCTTTTCACCAGCTTCATATATTCGCGTGTGCTGACAAGCAGCCCGGGGAAGCAATAAAGGACTGGCTGATCGGACTTGCCTTGCTGCAAATGCACGATATCCGCGCCCGGCTTGCAGTCAGGCTCAGACAGCGCCAACAAAAAGCTTCGAATGGTCGGAAAGTTGAAAAGATCGGTAATTTCTGCGGTACGTTCAGGAAACCGATCACGAACTTTTGCCAATACACGCAGGGCAGTTATCGAATTCCCGCCGATCTCAAAGAAATTATCGGTCACGCCGATTTCATCAAGACCCAGCGCGGATTTCCAAATTTCCAGCAAAGCGGCCTCGTCGTCATTGGCTGGCTTGGTTATGGCCCCCTCGCGACGCGGCAGCGGCAATTGTGATTTGTCGACCTTGTGATTGGCATTAAGCGGCAACATCGTCATTTCGATGATGTAACCAGGCACCATGGCGCTTGGCAGCAGGTCCTGCAAACGCGCACGAACTGATCGCGTATCAACCGATGCTCCGGAACGCGGCACGACGTAGGCAATCAGTTCCAACCGCGAAGCAATTTCAGCCGCGATGACGACACAGTTGGCAACATCATCAAAGCCGCGCAAAACTGTTTCAATTTCTGCCGGTTCGATACGATGTCCACGAATTTTAACCTGATCATCGACCCGTCCGGCAAACTGGATCATGCCATCGGGAAGGAAGCGGCCCAAGTCACCGGTGCGATACATTCGTGCATGATCATTGAGCGCAAAATTATCGTGAATGAACAGATCGGCGGTCTTTTCAGGCAAGTTGTTATAGCCACGCGCAACACAATAGCCGCCAAGATGTATCTCACCGATTTCGCCAGGTGCGACCGCGTTGCCATCCGCATCCAGGATATAGGCCCAACGATCTCCGACCGGTCTTCCGATCGGGGCTGTAACGGTTTCACAAAGCCGGTCCTGATCGACACGCCACAACATGGGTGTCATCACGGTTTCCGTCGGACCGTAACCGTTGATCAGATAACGAGAATTGATGGCCCGCGCGATCCGGTTGAAGGTTTCCTTTGGCATCGCTTCACCGCCAAAGGAACAAAGTGTCAGATCAAGAGTCTGACCTTTCTCGCGAAGCCATCCTGCCAACTCATGGACATAGCTGGTCGGAAATGAAGTATGGGTCACCCCATGTTTACGAATGGCGTTAACCGTGTCTTCCGGCGTCCAAAGCAATTGGTCAGGCAACAAAATACTGCCACCCGCCATCAACGGCACGATCCAGCGTTCATGACCGCCATCCGATGAAAATGGAAGAAACGGCAATTCTCGCGAATCTTCATCCATCAGATAGATCGGCCCGGTAGCATTCAGATGGTCAATCAACGGGCCATGATCCACCATGACCCCTTTGGGCTTACCAGTCGAACCGGACGTGTAGATAATATAGGCAAGCTGATCGGCAAGCGGGGAGACGGCAAGGAAGTCGGTTTCCGACATGTCGAGCTCATCGACAAGAACAACATCAAGCGCCTGCTGACCAAGAACCGTCAAATCCCTGCCGGTGGTAACAGCATAACGAGCAGCGCAATCTTTCAATACGTGCTGATTTCTGGTGTCGGGGTGCTGTGGGTCCACGGGAACAAAGGCCCCGCCCGCCTTCCAGACACCCAGAATGGCGGCAATCGCCATTGCCGATTTCGGAAGCGCCACAACAACAACATCACCACGCCCGACACCGTTGGCAATCAAGGCGCATGCAATCGCATCTGACATTTGTTTCAGACGCTTTCGTGACCAAACCTCATCTGTTGTCAGGATGACCGGGCGGTCGGGATCATCGCTACAAAAACGGTCAATGACTTGATGCGGATATCCCGTCATTCCCCAGGGTTCCACCGCCCATGGCAAACCAACAGCATCGTCTGAAATTGAACGAAAGCCGGGCTTTGACATCGGTTCGTTTGATGGGTTTAAGGACGCGGCATTTACCGCCTGAGAACCATTCATGGTCGTCTCCACGTTGGCAAAGCAAGTTTCAAGCATTTGCACCGAAGACGAACCGTCGCGCGCCAAGTTCAGAAGTTTCTGCATCTCGAACTGAAAAAATGCACCTGAACTTCGCATCCCCTCATCCGTCCGGACTACAGCGACTTAACGAACCCAACCGGGTTGGAAACTTCGACATCAGGAGATCCGGACATGAATGTCATTGCATTAGAAACGCCAACTCAAAACTCATCCCGAAAACTGGAAATTCCGCACTTTCAGAACGCGGGAAAATGGCGTTCATCCATCGAGAACGGACATATTCAGCTATGTGGTGAAAGTGAAAATCACGACTTCTATTTCACCCTGTCACCAAACCAGATCATCCTTGATGATGTCGCAAGCCTGACATTGAACGTTCTGGATGCCCTGGGTTTGGCTGCCTTGGGCGAGGCGCTTCTGATTGCGCATCCTTCCCGGTCTGAAATCAAACTTCCCCCGCAACTGGACCCGGAATGGACAGCGAACATGGTTCGCAGCGGTTTGATCTCTCATTCCAATGACGGCCTTGTTGTCAGTTCACGCAATCTCTATCAATTGACGCTGAACTGGTTGGCTCATCCCGAACGCGACCCTCTCCCGTTGAGTTACATGTCAACCAACGGACGTCGCCATCCAGTCCGTCGTCCAAGTGCCTCGCACACACTTTATGCGCGTTACATCCCCTGGATTGACAAAACAATCCGGTTCGAACGCGCGGATATCCGGCGTCATCTCGGGTGCTTCCATAAATGGATGAACGACCCGCGCGTCGATGTCTTCTGGGAAGAATCCGGCTCAGAGGAAAAGCACAAAGCCTTCATCCAAAGCCGACTGGATGACCCCAGAACCGAACCGCTGATCGGGTATTTCAACGACATCCCGTTCGGGTATTTCGAGCTCTACTGGGCACGAGAAGATCGCCTTGGCGAACATTATGATGCATATGACTTTGATCGCGGCTGGCATGTTGCCATTGGTGAAGAAGCATTTCGCGGCAAGGAATATCTGACCGCATGGCTGCCGTCTCTGATGCATTACATGTTCCTTGATGACCCAAGAACGCAGCGCATTGTTGGCGAACCTGATGCCGGCCACAATCAGCAAATCCGCAATCTTCTGCGTTCGGGCTTTGCCGGCATTAAACAGGTTCGTTTCCCCCACAAGACGTCCCTTCTTGTCATGTTGCTGCGCGAACGCTTCTTTGATGACCGGCTGTATGTTCCGGACTTTGTCCGCGATGAGGATGCTTCCTGATGCGAAAGCGTGCTCTTCCGAACCTGAATGATCCAGCGATCATGCGATTGATCCTGCGACTGGCCCTGCCATCTGTGGCAGGGCTTTCGATCAATGCCATCAATCAGGTCGTCGACGCCTTTTTTGTTTCCCAATATGCACTTAGTGCGATGGCGGGGGTAACTTTATCCATTCCTTGTTTCATGCTGGTCGGTGCAATCGGGCACGGATTGGGTTTGACGGCCTCAACCGAAATCGGTCGCGCTCTTGGCAGGGACAATGTCAATGATGCCGCAAGAAGCGCGTCCCTTGCCTTGGCTTTGGCCATTGGCTTTGGTGTTGCCGTTGCCATCCTGATCACATTGTTTAACGGCCCAATTCTGCATCTGCTCGGTGCGCGCAACGCGGTTTTCACCGAAGCTTCCATTTACATGCGAATTCTCGGGGCTTGCTCTGTGTTGGTGCTGTTGCAGATCGTTTGCGATTTCATTGCAATCGGCGAAGGTAACAGTCGGTTTTCGATGTATACCTTGCTCGGATCGTTTGGTCTGAACATGGTGCTGGACCCGATCCTTATCTTCGGATTGGATTTGGGGGTGGCAGGGGCGGCTTGGGCAACGATCATCTCGCAGATCGCAGCCCTTTGTGCGTATGTCTATTACTTCAAAAGACGCCTTGGCCGAATACATCCCGATGCCGGGGCCCTTCGCACACTTTCTTGGCGCAAAGCCCTAATACCATTTGGCAAGCTTGGCATTCCAGCCAGTACAACCACCATTCTGGCATCAATATGCTTTGCCGTTCTGATGCAGGCCGCCACCACGCATGGCAACGAAGAAGAACTGGCTGGATTGGCCATCTCGTTACGTATTGTGCTTCTTGCCATTCTTCCGATCATCGGCTTTTGCCTGGGTGCGCAACCGATCCTGAGCTACGCTGCGGGTGCAGGTAATCAGGCACGGTTTGAAGCCGTGTTTAAGGGCATCCTTCTCTATTGCGCGGGCTTTTCGATGACCTGCGCAGTTATTGCCTTCCTGTTCGGGGACTGGTTGATTGCGGCCTTCGTCAGCAAAGCGGAATTGATCACCTTTGGTGCGCATCTGCTCGATATCCTTGCCATACAAATCGCGTTCGTTGGCATTTATCAACCAATGGTATCGCGGTTTCAGGCTGCTCACAATGCGCGGCGCGCAGCCATCGTCAGCATGGCACCACAGGGCTACATTCAAATACCGCTAGCTCTATTTTTGCCCATGGCATTCGGCTTGGACGGAATTGTCATTGCACCTGCGCTTGCGGCCGGCCTGACGGCACTCCTTGCTGTTTCTCTGACGTTTTCTGATCGCAAAACACTCTTGATCAAGGAGCTTTCATCATGAACGAGCTGCCTTCAAAGCCACTTCCGCTGCAAGACCACGAGACCCGGCATCACGGCGCATTTGATCCCAACTACGAGCGCCACTTCCGGGCGGTTTCCCAGCCGATCTATCAAACGTCATTATTTGCATTTCGCGACTTTGACGACATGGCGAACGCCTATGCCGGAAATCCTGGCGGCCCCATCTATGCGCGTGGTGACAACCCCACCGTAATGGCATTTGAACGGGAAATTGCAAGATTGGAAAACACCGAAGCATCCCGCGCCTTTGCAAGCGGGATGGGGGCAATCAGTGCAACTGTCATGGCACTTGTCGAACCCGGAGACCGGATCGTCACCGTTCACAATGTCTATTCCGATGCATATCGACTTTTTGAAACCATGCTCAGACCAATGGGGGTCGCCATCGATTATGTCGATGGCACCAAGACAGATGCCGTAATTGACGCCATTTCAGGTGCAAAACTATTGTTCCTTGAAAGCCCGACGTCTCTGACATTTGAGCTCCAGGACCTGGAAAACCTGGCCCAAGCTGCAAAGCAGAAAAACGTGATCACCGTTATCGACAACTCGTGGGCCACACCGGTTTTTCAGCGCCCGGCCGAGCACGGTATCGATCTTGTCATCCATGCCGCGTCGAAATTCCTGTCTGGTCACAGCGACACGGTAGCCGGCGTCGTCACCGGGCGAAAGGACCTGATCAATAAAATCAACGGTTCAACCTTCCCCTATCTCGGCGGAAAACTCGGTCCGTTTGAAGCATGGCTTTTGCTCCGCGGCCTCGACACACTTGAGCTGCGCATGCAACGACACGCTCAAACCGGCGAGTATTTGGCCACAAGCCTGACCCAGCACCCTAAGGTTTCCCAAGTGCTCTATACCGGGTTCAGTGACCATTGCGGGAAACGTACATTACATGGCCATTCGAGCCTGTTTTCCATCATTCTTGATAAGACGGTCGACATTCGGAATTTCAGCAACGCCCTTCGAACATTCAGGTTAGGCGTAAGTTGGGGGGGACCTGAAAGTCTGGTCGTTCCTGCGGCTGCTGTACTGCACCAGAAATATGAAATCAGTGCGTTTCGTCATTTCCAGCTGGATCCGCAACTTGTGCGCATTTACTGCGGGCTGGAAAACCCGTCTGACCTTCTCGCAGATTTAAAACAGGCAATCGATGCCGGGGTAACCAGCAGTTAAGGCCACGGCCTTGGCCAACTCTCGTAACAATTAAAGGGCGCCAAACTGGCGCCCTTTTGCATTTCTGACTGTTGCGGCTTAACTGCCAACCGACACAACTCCCTGTCGCGAATTCGGCCTTGTCAGAACGGCCAAAATCAATTCAAGCGGTCCGCGTGATGCAAAGCGGAACCAAAACTTGGCAAAAACGATCCAGCCCAGATACATCACGACTGAAATCCACAAACAATCAGCCAGACGAACCTGATTGTGCATACCGGCACCGTAACCAAGGAACACCAATCCCATTGCCAAAGACATCCCCAAATAGATTGTCAGCGACATGCGACCGGCCGGGGCAATGAACGCAACCAAACTGCGACAAGCCGTTGCACGAAAAGCCAAAAGACCATATGCGACAAGAATAATGGACAATGGCACCGCAAACAGCGGACGCAAAACCAATGTCATCATAAAGAATCGTTCTGGCTCAAATGCCGCGGGCAGCGATGCAAGCGCCCCATAAAAAAGGCTTCCAGCGATACCCGGAAAGGCGGCAAACGCCGCAATAGTGCGTAATTTGCCAACAAGAGCATCAAAGCCGTTTTCATCACAAAACCGCGCGGCAGCAAGGCCCGAGACCATGGCAGCCGCAACAAGCAGATAGTTGCTCCAAAGACAATAAAGCTGGAAACCGGCCCAACTCTCAAGACGTACCGCCATTACATCGGCGAAACTGCCTGTGGCCAGAACCACCGAAACCGGTATTTCCGGCGCGACATAAGGCGACGGGTTCACTGTCAGGTTCACCTCGAAAAGCGCATTGCCAAGCACAGCCATCGCCCACAGAGCAACACCGCAAACCAAAAGCCCGCGAACAGACATATGCCGAACAATCAACAAAAGCAGCCCGATCACCGCATAGGGCAGCAAAATGTCTGCTTCGAAAAGGAATACCAGATTCACAACGCCGAACATTGCCAGCACACAAAGCCGCCGAACATAAAAACCGACCCCATATCGTTTGAACTGCTGTAACGCAGCAAACCCGAACAGGGCCGAGAAAATCAGGATGAATTTACTTTCAAACAATCCCTGAATCACGCTCGCGGCAAGCACATTCAACCAAAGCGGATTCCCGTCCTGCCATACCCCACCAGCAAAACCGAACGTAATCGCAAAGAAGGGCAAATTGACCACAAGTATCCCGAACAGGGCGAACGCGCGAAGGGCGTCAATTGATGACTCGCGTTGCTGAAGCATCTTACGTCTTTCCTCTTGATTGGAACTCTTATTGGAAAGACGTTTGGAAACTGATTTAGTTCAGATGACAAGAAAGGCTTCTGCACCGCTTATCCACGCTGAACAAAAAATCCCATTACCCCGATTTTCGACAAACTAGTTAAGCCATTGAATTGAAGGTCGATAGAATTAAAGCAGGTTGAATATGTAAGAGCAAGAAAGTGCATTTGGTTTGAAATCGGCATTCCGATCAAGGGTATTTTCCTTGCATTTTCTCCGGACGGGTTACCCGAAATGAGCTTGGTCGCCCTCGCGCTGAATATCGAAGTTTCCTTCGCCGCCTTGTGCCATATCAGCCGGATTGCGATGGTCGTCTTGGGCGCAACTGCACTATCACGATTTAACCAGTAACAGCGCAGGCAGCACCCAAGGGAGGCGTGGTTATTGAGCCTCCCGTCGAGCTCAATACGCAACCCGGTAAAGCTGAAGAATATCATCTTTGGACAAATCAACCGGATTCCAGTCCAAAAGACGGCGAATATCATGGGCCTCTTCGGCCATACGAGGCAGGTCATCCTCCGGAACACCGTGACTACCGATTGCCATATTGATCTCCAGCGACGCACAATAATCACAAACTGCGTCACGCAATGCGTCAACGCTGCCATATCCGGCAACACCAAGGGCGGCCGCAATCTTTTGGGTTTTTTCCGGAACCGCAGGTGCATTCACCGCAAGCACATGCGGGAACATCAAGGCATTTGCCAAACCATGGGGCAGTTTGTGACGCGTTCCCAACGGATAAGCAACGGCATGGCCTGCCGTCGTATTGACCGGACCAAGACAGACGCCACCATAAAATGACGCCAGCGCCATACCAGAACGCGCCTCAATATCCGAACCATCCGCAACCGCACGGGCAAGATATTTACCAACAAGCTCGATACCCTGCAGGGCATAACCATCAATCAGTGGATGCGCACGTTTCGACGTATAGGCCTCCACGCAATGCGCAAGCGCATCAACACCGGTTGCTGCCGTAACCGCAGCCGGAACAGAAACCGTCAAAAGCGGATCAATAATAGCAAGATCGGCAAGCATATGGATGCTTTCGGTTGCAACTTTGTTCAAACTGGCCGGGTCCGTAACAAGTGCACGCGTACCCACCTCCGACCCGGTCCCTGCCGTGGTAGGAATCTGGACAAGCCCCACCTTACGCACAGGCGCACGTCCGGGGCCGGAAATATCGGACAATTTCAGCTCCCGCCCGACCAAAACAGAAACCAGCTTCGCCAGATCCATGGCCGATCCACCACCAAACCCGATGACCAGATCGCAATCCTCGGCCGCCTTGATCGCGGCATCCAGATTATGCTCATCCGGCTCCGGCTCGACATCGCCAAATACCGATACCCGCCCCAGTCCGAGCATATCAAGACGCGCTGCATTGAACCTGTCTGCAACAACAAACGGCTTTTTAAAGCCCGATGCTTCGACCCAGCCCGCCAACACCGACACGGCACCTTCACCAAACTGAAGAATGGAGGGACGTTGTATTTCGATCTGACGCGAGAGGTTAAGCATCTTCGAATCCTTTGAATTGAACAAAACTTGTTAAGTAAAATTTCCTCAATCCGCTACAGCACTGGAAAACCGCAATTTTCAGCCATTCCAGGCAATATCCCAACGGAACGAGATGCCCACCTTAAAAGCGATTTGAAAAATTTGTCAATTTGTAATGTTAAAGAAAATTCATTGATCGAGATAAATCCACCAACCTGAAACATCGACATAAACATTTGGAGAAATATCATTAACTTATTGATATATTTAATTTTATTAAAAGTTATCACTCAAAACGCACCTGCGCCCCTTCCCCTTGGTCGGCACCTTGTGGAAAAAAGAATCCGTGAAAAACAACAAAACAAGTTGACATATTTTCAGAGCAACATAACCTTGGCTCCAACAAGAAGCAGAAAATGCCACGCCTGATTGTCACGCCCACATAGGGAGGAAAGCGTGAACACAATTCGCGAATCACGCAGCAGCATCTATATCGGCAGCGGTCTGCTTGCTTTTTGTGGTTTTGCTGCATGGCGCACCGCCATGGTCAAGGCACAAGCCACCAACACCGTGGCCGGACCAACATTTCTGCCCTGGCTGATGATCGGTCTGATTACCGCCCTATCTGTTGCAATGATTATTCGATCGCTGAACAGCAGCAAGGAAGAGCGCCTCATTCACATGCCCGGCCGTAAATTGCTTGTGCGGATGGGAATGTTTACAATTTTGCTTGTTGGTTATGCCGCCGCATTCATGCCGCTCGGGTATTTGCCATCTACCCTGATCACCTTCTGTATCGGCCTGTATCTGGTTGGCGAAAAACGCCCCGTTGTTCTGATCGCCTTTCCCCTTATCACCACCGGCGCAATCTATCTCGGCTTCACGCACCTGCTAAAGGTCTGGTTGCCCTGAACAAAAAACAAAATTTCTATCACGGAGGAAGACATGAAAACGAAATTGGCACTCGCCGCAGCATTGATAACAGCGACGTTCTCGACACAGGCGCTCGCCTTCCCGGATCGTCCGATCCAGGTGATTGTTCCCTATTCCGCAGGTGGCGGCACAGACCTGTCCTTGCGCGTACTTGCCGAAAGCTTTGAGCGTAACGTTGACGGCGCGACCATGGTTGTTCGCAACCAGCCAGGTGGCGGCGGCTCCATCGGAACGTCTGGTGCAGTTGAAGCGCGCCCCGACGGCTACACGCTCGGCGCAGGGGCACAGGGACCTCTTGCAATTCTGCCGCATCTTGGCGGCACCACCTACCAGATCGATAACGTTGAATTCATTGGTTTGTTCGGCCGCAATCTCCAGGTGATGGTTGCCTGCAAAGATGCACCGTTCGATAACTTTGACGACTTCCTTGAATATGCCAAAACCAAGGCCCCGCAGATCGGCAATTCCGGCGCAGGTGGCGCAAACCACGTCTCTGCCGAAGCCTTCGCCAAAGCAGCCAACATCAAAATTGAATCTGTTCCGTTTGGCGGCTCGTCCGAGGCCCGTACCGCATGCGTTGGCGGCCACATTGATGCAATGGTTGCCTCCCCGGCAGAAGCCCTTGCCCAGGTCGAGGCCGGCAACGTTTCACCGCTCTTTGTGATGGAGCCGGAACGCATTGACCTTTTCCCGGACACCCCGACCGCCGTTGAAAAAGGCATCGACTTCACCTGGTCGTCCTGGAAAGGGCTGATTGGCCCGAAAGGCATTCCGGCAGAGGACCTTAAATTCCTGCGTGATGCACTGAAAACGACGGTCGAAGACGAAGAGTTCAAAGCCAAAATGGCCGAGATGGGCGAGTTCGTCATCTACGAAAATGCCGAACAATATGAAGCCCGTGCCCGTTCCGACAGCAAGGTGGCAGAAGCCGTCCTGCGTGAACTTGGCATGTATGGGATGAATAACTGATCAAGCCTGCGAACTCCGGGCTTCAGATTTTCTGAAGCCCGTCCCTTTTCGGTTCGAACGAGTAGCCTGTATGGATGTTCTTTCTTCTCTTTCCCAACTGTTTGAATTCAGCACCCTTTGGACAATTGCCCTTGGGACGTTGGGGGGACTTATTATCGGCGCATTGCCCGGCCTGACGGCAACCATGGGTGTCGCCCTGCTTATCCCTATGACTTTTGGCATGGCGCCTGTTGTTGGCCTCAATATGTTGATTGGCATCTATATTGGCGGGATCTATGGCGGGTGCGTGTCGTCCATTCTTTTGCGCACCCCCGGCACCCCGGCATCTGCGGCCACCGTTCTTGATGGCTATCCGATGGCACAGCGTGGCGAGGCCGGCAAAGCACTGGGCATGGCAACAATTGCATCGACTGTTGGTGGATTGTTTGCGGCCGTCATCCTTGCCACCCTTGCCCCGCAACTGGCGTCCATCGCCCTTAAATTTGGTGCTGCCGAATATTTTGCTCTGGCCCTGTTCGGTCTGACTATTATTGCCTCCCTTTCGGGCGATTTGCTTAAAGGTGCGATTTCCGGACTTCTTGGCATTCTGATTTCCTGCGTTGGCGCGGATCCGATTACCGGTGTTTTGCGCTATACTTTCGGCGTTTCCGGCTTTGCATCGGGATTTGCATTCACGCCTGCACTGATCGGGCTTTTCGCACTTTCGGAAGTTTTCACCCAAATGGAACGCTTGGGAAGTTCGGAAGCACCAGTGCGCAATGTCACCGGAAGATGGCCGTCACGTTCTGAAATGCGCCAAAGCAAAAATGCTCTGGTTCGCGGCTCGATTATCGGCACCATTATCGGGATTATTCCCGGCACCGGTTCGGGCACAGCTTCATGGATTTCCTATAACGAAGCCCGCCGCTCTTCGCCACATCCGGAAAAATTCGGAACCGGTTACGCACCAGGCATTGCTGCGACGGAAAGTGCGAACAATGCGGTTTGTGCCGCCGCACTGATCCCGTTGCTGGCACTCGGCATCCCCGGTGACGTTGTAACAGCGGTTCTGATGGGTGGCCTGATGATTCAGGGACTGGCCCCCGGACCAATGCTGTTCCAGACAAACCCGGATGTCATCATCGGCATTTTCGGCGGCACCTTTATCGCAACGATCTTCATGTTCATCTTCGGGATGGCGCTTATTCCGCTGTTTTCCCGGATATTGCTGATCCCGCGACAGTTGCTTGCGATGACCATCGTCGTTTTCTGCTTCATCGGTTCCTTTGCCATCAACCTGAACCCCGTTGATCTATACACCATGGTCGGGTTTGGCGTGTTGGGCTGGGGCATGAATAAGTTCGGCTTCAGTCAGGCAGCTCTTTGCATCGCCTTGATCCTTGGGCCGATGATGGAAGCCAATCTTCGCCGAGGCCTTTTGCAATCGGGTGACAACCTGATCGAATTTGCCTCAGGCCCGATCACGCTGCTTTTCCTCGGACTTACCGTTCTTTCCCTTCTCTGGCCGCTGATCACGCGTATGCAGCAGAACCGCCGCCAGTCCAAAGCCTCTGACTAACAGGAAGTACCATGACCAAATCGGCATATGTCGCCCTTGTCACCTGCTTTAATGATGACGAGACCATCAATTACCAGGCAACGCGCAATCAGGTGAAACGTCAGGTCGCAGCCGGCAACAACATCATGTGCGCAGGCACCAACGGTGATTTCACTGCACTTACATTCGAAGAAAAAGTACGCCTGACAGAGGAAGTGGTGGACGAAGTTGGCGGCAAGGCCAAGGTCATCGTCAATGCCGGAATGCCTGCAACCTTTGAAACGATCAAACTTGCAAAAGAATTTGATCGCATCGGTGTCGACGGCATCGCAGTCATCACACCATTCTTCATCGCCTGCACCCAGGATGGATTAATTCGCCACTTCACCGCTGTCGCTGACAGTGTGAATACACCGACCTATCTTTATGACATTCCGCCACGAACTCAGAACCATATAGAGCCTGCAACTGCCGAAACACTTGCCGCACATGGCAATATTGCCGGGATCAAGGATTCCGGCGGCACGGATGCAAGCCTGAATGCCTATCTTGGGATCGCACGTTCCAGATCGGACTTCGATGTCTATTCCGGCCCGGACCATCTGGTTCTCTGGTCGCTTCAAAACGGTGCTGCAGGTGCAATTTCGGGCCTTGGTAACGTCCTGCCTGACATTCTTGCCGGGATCATCGACGGCTTTAATTTCGGCGACACCGCCAAAGCCGAACAGAACCAGGAAATCTTTGGTAATTTCCGCAAGGACCTTTACGGCCTGGGCTACCCGCCCGCCTTGGTAAAGCGCGCCTTGTACCTGATGGATGAAACGGTTGGCGCATCACGTCAACCCGCCCTGCTTCCGGATGCCGAACAGGACAAAAAAATCCTCGAAATCCTTAAAAAGTACGGGCGGATCTGATCATGACTGTTATTTTGACGACATCCCCCGGTTTCGGGAAACACAATGACGTAGCCAGTAAACTGTCCGAACTTGGTTGGGAATTGATCCGCTGTGTCGATACAACCAAAGCCGACGGCGGCGTTAGCGAACATATCGAACGCGCGGATTACATTGTAGTCGGTCTTGTTCCGGTAACGACCGAAACCTTGAAACAGGGCAAGAACCTCAAGGCTGTTCTCAAACACGGCGTCGGGGTTGATAATATCGATATTCCCGCCTGTTCGAAGGCCGGACTTCCGGTTCTGAACACTCCGGGTGCGAATGCAGATGCCGTGGCAGAGCTCGCCATCGGCATGATGTTTGCGCTGGCTCGCAACATCATCGTCGGACACAATTCTGTGGTTTCCGGTGGATGGAACCGAACTGTTGGTACACAGATCGGCGGCAAAACGCTTGGTATTGTCGGACTGGGCAACATTGGCAAGTCCCTTGCGCTCAAGGCCCGCTCGCTTGGCATGCATGTCATCGCCCAGGATGCTTATCCTGACACAGCCTTTGCCGATGCCAACGGCATTGAATTCGTCGATATTGATAGCCTTCTGGCCCGTTCTGATTATATATCACTGCACATCTTTGGCGGCGCGGAGAACACTGCATTCATGGATGCTGCCAAACTCGCCAGGATGAAACCTAACGCCTGCCTGCTTAATCTTGCACGTGGCGAGGTTGTTGATCTTGATGCACTGTCCGACGCACTTGCCAATAATCGACTGGGCGGTGCGGGGATTGATGCCTATGTCGTCGAACCGCCAGAAATCAGCCATCCGATCTTTGCCCATCCAGGCGTCGTTTTCACCCCGCATACCGGGGCCGATACCAGCGAAGCCTTGGCAAATGTCGGCCTGATGAATATCGCTGATATTGAAAGCCTGATGCGCGGCGAACATCCCAAACGGGTTTTAAATCCGCAAGTATTCGGGGGATAGCATGACTGAACGTTTTGACGTTGCCGAACTGACACGCTTCACAACAGACCTGTTTACCAAAGCCGGTCTGGACGAAGACAAGGCCGCCGCTGTGTCCAGATACGTGATCGAAGCCGACCTGATGGGACATACCACCCACGGGTTGGCACTGGCATCCTGGTATTTGCAATCGGTACGCGACGGTGTGATGAAAACCACCGGCAGTTTTGAAGTTGTGTCAGACCGCGGTGCGGCCCAGTGCTGGAATGGTCACAGACTTCCCGGTGCCTGGCTTACCAGCGAAGCTGTTAAGTCCGCAATCAAGCGGGCGCGCGAATTTGGTACGGCGACCATTGCCATTGCCAACAGTCACCATATCGGTGCACTTGCTGCCTATCTAACGCTTGCGACCGATCAGTCGATGCTGGTTTCGATCGCGTCATCTTCACCATCCGGCGCACAGGTTGCACCGTTTGGCGGACTTGACGGCGTTTTCACGCCCAACCCCGTGGCTTGGGGTATTCCAACAAATGACCAACCTGTTCTGATTGATATCTCGGCATCAATTACAACGGTGAATATGGGCAAGCGCCTTCAACGAGAAGGCCGGAAATATGATCATGACTGGCTGATGGATCGTGAAGGCAACCTAACAAGCGATCCGGCTTTGCTTGATGGCGGTGCTACATTGCTGCCAACCGGTGGCCTGGATCATGGTCAAAAAGGCTACGGCATGGCTCTGTCGGTCGAAGCTTTGACGCAGGGGCTTGCCGGATATGGTCGTGCCGACGCTCCAAAAGGCACAAATGCTGCGGTAACCGTCAGCGTCTATGACCCGGATGCCTTTGGCGGTGTTGATAACTTTATCGCCCAAAGCAGTTGGCTTCGTGATGCCTGCATGAACAACCGCCCCCGTGATCCCGGCAATCCGGTGCGTTTGCCCGGACAAGCAGCCCTTCAACGCAAAGAGCAGGCCATCAGGGAAGGTGTTCGGCTATATCCCGGCATCGCTTCCAGTCTGAATGCCGAAGCAGACTATTATGGCATCGCGCCGGTTCTTGCGCACAGATCATAAATGCAAACGGGTACGCGGCCGAAGGCAGGAGAGCAATATAATTCCCCAAAATGCCCGATGGGATCATCGTTGGTGATCGATCCCATCGGATGTTGGCATCAGGCAACCAAGCTCGCCCTCAGCGCCCAGTCTCTCGATATAGCAATCCGCTTGGCTGGTGACAGCACCGATGATGTCCTGATTTCGGCACAACATGCACGATTGACGGCTTGCCCGACAAATTTGGCATCGTCTGTCTGACGCTGCATCAGGGCAAGCTGGCTACCACCAATCAGCCTGCGTATCCAGCTCCATAAACCTGGCGTCAAAACCGGGGCTTTTGCCTTCACATCTTCAAGCTCAACAAACTTCCCCCAAACAAGCGATCACGCGAATGCTCAATATGCTTATACATAAGCGTTCGAGCCTCATCGGGCTTGCCGTCACGAATGGCCGCGTAAATCGCTGAATGTTCTTCAAACACTTCTTCGAGGCGCTTCAGCCCATCGGACATCAATGACTGCCCATGAAGCTTCATGCCCACATTGATATGTTCACGAAGTGCGCGCATTGATGCTTCATAATAATGGTTGTTGGCAGCACGCGTGATAGACAGGTGAAATGCAAAGTCGGCATCTTCACGATGTTGATGCGATCCCGTTGCGACCTTGAGCAAATCAAGAGCATGCTCAACTTCCTTTAACGCCCCCGCATTGTGCCGTGTAGCTGCAAGTGCGGCTGCTTCCGGCTCAATCGTCATGCGAAACTCGTAGCAACGTTGAATGTCCGCAAGAGTTTCGACCTTGGCAAAGCCCAGAGGCGCCTGCGTGGCAGCACGGACATAACTTCCCGCCCCCTGGCGCGAATAAATCAAACCCTCTTCACGCAACTTCTCAAGTGCAGTGCGCAGGACAGGTCGGGAAACATCAAGCTCGGTCGCAAGGGTCGTTTCCGGTGGAAGCTTGCTATTTGGCTCATACTCACCATTCGTAATCCGGCTGTAAAGTGAATGATAAACCCTGTCCGCCAATGACATACGCGGTTTCTTTGTTTGCTCTTTCACGTCGGAGCTTCCCGTTTTTTCTTTCATCATAAGCAACTTACGTAAATTCAGCTGTCAATCAAGCAACGATAAAAAATGGTGCAGCGCGTCCTCTCTGCCAAATCCGGCAGACATGGTAACAACTTTTATCGCGCGCCCCTGTTGCGAGGATTGCAGCTGGCGGGAGGGACTGACGCATATCCGGAACCTCTTTGGTTGACGGCGCGTCACGCCATTACCTCCTCAAACACACCCAAGGAGGCAACGGCCCTTGCTGTCAGACCACGCCCTGCCCAGCAAACTGTACTGCCCAATGCGCCGGATAAATCACCGGCATTGATTATAACGGACAAATTTGGAATGCTCCAAAATTACTAATATCGATTAATATGTAAACTTGTACATAATTGGTAAAATTGCGCAAGCGCGGTTTCAGTAGCACCTTCACTTAAGCAGCGGCGACATCGGCAGAACTTACACTGCCACGCACAGCTCCCAACGGATCGAGTCACAAAAGACACGATCGAGATCGCATTTAGAGACTTCTGAGAATTGGCCTGACTACTCGTCACAATGGCTTCAAACGGGAAACAAGCAGCAATGGAGCAGTGAATACGCGCTGTAATTGTCAGGTGCCACAAAAGCTGACATTCGACTTTCCGCGAAATCAATGTCTTAGCATTTCCGATTGCCAGATAAGTTGTCATCGATTGTCACAAAAGATGACAAAAACCTGCAGAATTGACAGAAAAGCTGACATTTTTCTCAAAGTACCTTTGCCAAGGAAATTGTTTGCGGACTTATTGCTCCAGATACGTTTGCTGGTTGGGTCTTGAACCTGTCCTCATTCATACTCTGCTCGCTGGTTGTTCGTCCCGCAATGAAACGAGTTCATTATTTGTCACGATTGGTTCAGAAACGACTTGAACCAATCTCAACATCTATAGGTCCTCTGCAATCGATTGACAGGCGAGCTTCTTCCCGCTTGACCAGTATCAAGGATCCAGAATCCACAATGAAATATGAGAAGCATTATGGAAAAAATGCTTCGCACATTTCTGGTATTTCTGATCGCACTTTCCCTGACCGGAACCGGTGTTGCTCAAGCGTTTTCCCACGTGACGAAGCACGCCACACCTACTGACCTTGTTCAAATCACGATCTGCTCCGCAGACCAAAATCCCGTGACAATATTGATCGACCGGAACGGCAACAAGGTTCCCGCTCCTGTCGAATGCGATTGCCCAAATTGTATGAATTGTCTGAACGGATCTGCGCTCGAACTTCCCAACAAGACTGATGCATTCGGGCATCCCCGCGCTGTCATCCGGGCGACGGTGCCCCTGTCATTTGACCACGCAGACACAGCCCCGACTGCGCCTGCAAGCGCACGCGCGCCTCCCTACAAGGTTTGAATTCATGAACACCCCATGTGTCCCGCTTCATCCTCAGACCAGACACCACGCCCCGCGCGCGATGACGCCCCTGCATTGGCTTCTGGTTGTTGCTGTTGTTTGCCTTCTTTCTGTTGTGCTGTGTGCATCCCCGGCAACTGCGCAAACCAAACCTGTTCTGGCACAGTTTCTTGATAAGGTTCCCGCGGCATCCCTGGTCAAGGGTGCTGATGGTTATGGCCCGATTCAAAAAGACACGCCGGTAGCACCGGTTCTCAAGAACGGCGACCAAATCGGCTGGGCCTTTATTACCTCTGATTTTGTTGGCACCACCGGCTATTCCGGCAAACCAATCCATGTGATGGTTGCTGTTGACTCAAAGGCCCGGATCATCGGTGTCAAACTAGTAAAGCATTCCGAACCGATTGTTCTTATTGGCATTCCAGAAGAGCGGATCGCGTCACTCACCGAGGGATATGTCGGCTTTGACCTGGTTGCCGCAACAAAAGATGCAGACCATGAGCTGAATATTATTTCCGGTGCAACGGTCACCATTATGGTCATTGATGACTCGATCCTGCGTTCGGGCATCAAGGTTGCACGCATGCTCAAACTGGGTGGATTGAGTGCACCCGAACCGTCGAACACGCAACAACTTAAAATCAACACAGATGCAACCGCCCCGGAAGACTGGTTCACACTGGTTGGTGACGGGACTGTTCGTCGCATGTCACTTGATGTCGGTCAGGTCAATGACGCCTTTGCCGCGATGGACGATCCAAGAGCACTTGAGCGTCCGATCGAAGCCCCTGCTGAAGAAACCTTCATCGACATGTATGTCTCGCTCGTCAGTATCCCAGCCATCGGCAGGGCGGCACTTGGCGAGCGCGGCTACAACAACCTGAAGGCATGGCTCAAAGACGGAGAAGAAGCCATTCTTGTCACCGCGCGCGGACAGTATTCCTTCAAGGGGTCGGGATATGTGCGCGGCGGCTTATTTGACCGCATCCAGCTTATCCAGGGCGATATGTCGGTACGTTTCCGGGATCGCAACCATCGCCGTGTTGGAGACATCATGGCCGATGGCGCACCGGAATTCAAAGAGATGGATCTGTTCAAGATCCCGGCAAGCAGCAACTTTGACCCGACCCAGCCCTGGCGTCTGGAACTTCTTGTCCATCGCGATGTCGGTGCGATTGAACGTCTCTACACCACCTTTGACATCGGCTGGCAGCCGCCAGCCAACTACCTCACCAAATTAGTTCCGCCGACGCCGGAGGCAGACAACTCAACCGGGGCCAGTTTCGCAACGGACGAACAGGCTGCCAAAACCGCCCTTTGGCAGCGGATCTGGCGTGACAAGACGGTCGAAATCCTCGTGCTCAGCATCATGCTGATTGTTCTGACGGCTGCATTCTTCTTCCAGGGCTTCCTGACACGTTCTGCAAAATTTACCTTCTGGTTCCGCATCTGCTTCCTGACTGTCACGCTGGTGTTCCTTGGCTGGTATGCCAACGCGCAGCTTTCCGTTGTCAATCTTATGGCGCTGACCAACTCGCTTGTGACGGGCTTTACCTGGGAAGCATTCCTGCTTGATCCACTGACCTTTATCCTGTGGTTCTCGGTTGCGGCGGCGCTGATCTTCTGGGGGCGTGGTGCCTATTGCGGCTGGT
>MDSZ01054339.1_pt1 | contig 32462 bp, 32 predicted proteins | sample 811201 | NCBI WGS metagenome assembly MDSZ01 (sample SAMN05326647, study PRJNA326480) | marine metagenome | isolation source: seawater | place: Indian Ocean: North | collected 2010 | reverse complement strand
CAGAAATATCAAAAACACCAGAAGGTGTTCTCCACTTTAAATCCGATTGTAGTTTAATTGATGAAGAAACTATTTTATTAACAAAGGCAATGTCTAAAATAGAAATATTTGGGAAAAAGTATAGGATTATCGAGATTCCTGATGGTGAAGAAGTTGCAGCTAATAGTTTAAGAATTAACAAAAAATTATTAATTCCGAGTGGTTTTAATCGAATCCAAGAAAAATTATCTAAGCATTATGATTTGATAACTTTGGATATAAGTGAAGTATCTAAAGTTGATGCTGGTTTGAGCTGCATGAGTTTGCGTTGGTAGGTATTGATTTTAGATTTCAAAAATGTATTTTAATCTGATAAACCAGCTATTTTGATTCCTTCTAGTAAGTTATTTGTTAGAGATTCATTCATTTCAGGTACTACTTTTTTATAATCCTCCAAAGATTTAATTTCTGGTCTATCATTAAGATATTTTTTGAGCCAAATTTTACTTTCTTCTATTTCACCTTTCAGGGCTAAAATAGAGGCTTTAAATCCAAAAAGTCTGTTATGGGGAGCATCTTCCATGGCTCTATTTATAGAAATTAAAGCATTATCTAAATCTCTTTTACCGATATAACAAAACATTATCCAGTTTTCCCATTCAACTCTACCTATAGGATCAATTTCCATAGCTTTTTTCAAACAGTCTATTGCATCATCGAATTTACCTTCTCTTTGAAGTTGTAATGAGTACATTTGAAGTGATCTTGGATGATTAGGGTTAACATCTAATGCTTTTTGAATTAATTCTATAAATCTATCAAGATCTTTTTTGAGGTAAAAAGATAAGCCTTTCATCATTATTGCGTCTGGATTTTCTGAATCTAAAACATAACCTTTTTCGCTATGATCAAAAAATTCTTTTTCATTTTGATCTCTTTCAGATGCAAGTGAGGGTTCAAATAATCTGTCTACCAAACTTGCAGATAAAATAATATGCGGTTCAGCTAAACTTTCATCCAAAGCTATAGCTTTTTTGCTATGTTCAATAGCTTTTTTTCCCAATTCAAGTTTTGTATTCATGTCCAATCCTTGAGTATAATTAGACTTACTAAAATATGACTGGGCTTGAAGATTTTCATCCCAGGCGCTTAAGTTGACTTTTTTCTTTACATCGAGACGTTTTAATTCATTTGCTTTAAGCGCAGGGGAAATAATTACGGCAACTTTTTGAGAGACCTCATCTTGTATTTCAAAAATATCTTCAAGAGACCTATCCCAGTTTTGAGACCAAATTTGTGTATCAGTTTCTGCATTGATAAGCTTTGTACTAATTCTTACTTTATTTCCACCTTTTCTAACATTACCAAAAACTAAGTACCGAGCGTTTAACTCCTTAGAAATAGTTTTAGTCGTTTCCTTAGTATTTTTATAAGCAAAAACTGAGTTGCTGGAAATTACTGGGAAGGTTTTCCACTTTGAAAGGTGAGATATAATATCTTCTGTAATGCCTTCAGCAAAATAATCTTGTTCAGGATCATTACTTAAATTTGTAAAAGGTATTACTGCTATTGTTGGAGCTTTGCTTTCTTGTTCTCCACTTATAGACGTATCTTCAATTGTTCTTTTTTCTAAGTCAGGATCAGCCAGATCAAAAGCATGAACAGTAGTGTTTTTTACTCTTTGCTCTCCAAGGTCATGAAAGTTAAATTCAGTTTTTTTGTTTACAAAATCTAATATACTTTTGGATAAACTCACGCCATCAGCTTGAGATAGAGCTTCTAAGCGAGCTGCAACATTAACACCTTCACCATAAAGGTTTTCACCTTCAACAATTACATCACCCATATTTAAGCCTACTCGAAAATGCATTACAGCATCTTCTTCAACACTAGCATTTCTCTCTCTAATTAGCTTCTGGAACTCTTTGGCACATACTACCGCAGAAACTGCACTTTGAAATTCAGCTAATACAGAATCTCCAGCTGTATTAAATATTCTTCCCCCATGCTCTTCAAAAAGATTATCGAGAATTTCTCTGCAAGAACGAAAACTTCTTAGTGTTTCGTCTTCATTTTTTTCCATTAATTTACTAAATCCAACTACATCAGTAACAAATATAACGGCAATTTTTCTTTGAATATCTTTTTGGCTCATTTTAAATTCTTTTTTATTTTATAATGATTATATATACCTTAAATGATAATTTTAAAATAAATATGTAATTAAAAAACATTAAATTAAATATGAACTTATCAATTAAAAAAATAACAGAAAATGAATTTGAAGTAAAAGTTCAAGCTAAGTCTATTACTTTTCATCAAGTAACAATTTCTGAAGAATTTTATTTATATTTGACGAATAAAAAAATATCTAAAAAAACATTATTAGTGTTTTCATTTAATTTTCTTTTGGAAAGAGAAAATAATAGTTCAATTTTATCTTCATTTGATTTGCCAATAATTTCAAATTATTTTTCAGACTATGAAAATCAAGTTAGAAGGTTTATAGAATCGCAATAAGTTTATAAATTTTCATACTTCTAAAATATAAAATGTTTAATATTTTATTGTTTGTGATATAGAACAAAATAAAATAAGAAAAAAGATCAAATTGAATGTCTGAAGTAGTATCCATTATCAATTTAAAAAAAACTTTTCAAAACGGTGTTTTGGCTTTAAATGACATTTCTCTTGGAATAAATAGAGGAGAAATTTTAGCTTTGTTGGGACCTAATGGTGCAGGTAAAACAACAATGATTTCAATTATTTGTGGAATAGTTAATCCTTCTGAAGGCAAGGTTCTAGTTGAAGGTCATGATGTTAAAATTGATTATAGGAGAACTCGTTCATTAATTGGTCTTGTTCCTCAAGAGCTTGTTTTAGAGGCATTTGAAACTGTTTTGAACACTGTAAGGTTTTCTAGAGGCTTGTTTGGTAAAGCTAAAGATGATCAACTAATTGAAAAAATATTAAAGCAATTATCTCTTTGGGATAAAAGAAATACAAGGATTATAGAATTATCAGGAGGAATGAAACGCCGTCTTTTAATCGCTAAGGCTTTGAGTCATGAGCCTAAAATTTTATTTCTTGATGAGCCCACAGCAGGTGTCGATGTTGAATTGAGAAAAGACATGTGGAACATCATTAGAGAATTAAAGTCAAAAGGTGTGACTATAATTTTAACTACTCATTATATTGAGGAAGCAGAAGCAATCGCTGATCGAGTGGGTATTTTATCTAATGGTAGGTTATTAATTGTAGAAGAAAAAGAAAAATTAATTAAAAAAATGGGTTCAAAATTAATGATAATAGAATTAGAAAAAGCCTTAAAAGAAATGCCTGAATCTTTAAAAAAATATAAGTTATCACTTTCTCAAGATAGAAAAAAACTTGAATATAAATATAATAAATCAAAAGAAAAAAATAAGATTACCAAACTTCTTTTAGATATAAACAATTCAGGCATTAGTTTTACAGATATAAAAACCAATCAAAGTTCCTTAGAGGACATCTTTGTTGATCTAACTAGGACATGAATAAATGAATTTTTATGCAATAAAGGCTATTTATACATTTGAAATGAACAGGACCTATAGAACAATTCTACAAAGCATTGTCTCACCTGTTATTTCAACAGTATTATATTTTGTTGTTTTTGGTACTGCAATTGGTTCACGAATAGAGAATATTGATAATATCTCTTATGGTGCTTTTATCGTTCCTGGATTGATAATGTTAAATGTTTTAACCCAAAGTATTTCTAATGCAGCTTTTGGTATATATTTTCCAAAGTTTACGGGTACAATAAATGAGATACTTTCTGCTCCAATATCTTTCTATGAAATTATTATTGGATATGTTGGGGCGGCAGCATCGAAATCCTTTTTAATAGGCTCAATAATTTTTATAACAGCTAATTTTTTTGTTACTTTAGATATTTTACACCCAATATGGATGTTTTTATTTTTTGTTTTAACTTGTACGACATTTAGTTTGTTTGGTTTTATTATAGGTCTTTGGGCAAAAAGCTTTGATCAATTAAATTTGATACCATTGTTAATTGTTACACCACTAGTTTTTTTAGGAGGAAGTTTTTATTCAATTTCTATGCTTCCAGAGTTTTGGCAAAAAGTTACATTACTTAATCCAGTTTTATATATTATTTCTGCTTTTAGGTGGTCATTTTTTGGTAATGCTGATGTGCCAATTATTTTAAGTATTTCTGCTATATTAGTATTTAAGTTTATTTGTTTAACTATTATTTGGTGGATTTTTAGAAATGGTTATATAATTAAACAATAAGAATATTTTAAAAATTATAATTTTGGATAAAATGAATATTCAGGAGTATTTTAATCAAAAAAAAATAATTGAGCTTAGTTTTTTTAACTTTGAAAATGCAATAACTGCAGCATATTTTGCCAACGAAAAATTAGAAGTACAAAAGGTTAATAAAAATTTTGAAAACTTTTTCCCAGTTTTGGGAAATGTCACCAATGCTTATTTCCCTCATATTCTTGAACAATTAGGTGTTTCTTCTGAGCAAATTAATCAGTTTAAGGATGAAATTGATACTAAGGGTAAAGTCTTAATTCCTCATATATTGATCAAAATAAATAACCAAGAGAGAGTTTTCTCACTTTTATCAACTAAAACAGAAAATAAATCTTTTTCTTACCTTAATGGCATTCAAGGGCAATTTGTTGATAGGACAGTTGAATGGGAATTAAAAAAAGAAACAGAACAACTTTTTCAACAAAGTCTTGAGGATAAAAGATTAATCGAAGAGAAAAGCTTTCAGCTTGAAAATTTAGCTAAAAGACTTGCAAAATATCTTTCACCGCAAATTTATAAAAGTATTTTTGAAGGAAAGAATGAAGTTGTTTCTACGCATGCTAGAAAATCTTTAACAATATTTTTTTCAGATATTGTGAAATTTACTGACTTAACAGATACAATGGAACCCGAAATGCTGGCATCTGTAATTAACTCATATCTTTCTGAAATGTCTTCTATAGCAGTTAAATGCGGTGGTACTATAGATAAATTTATTGGTGATGCAATGATGGTTTTTTTCGGTGATCCAGAAACCGAAGGCGAAACAAGCGATGCACTAAAATGTATCGAAATGGCCATTGCTATGAAAACAAGAGTAAATGAACTTCAAAAGCATTGGAAACAGTTGGGTGCAAAAAATGGCTTACAAGTTAGAATGGGAATATCTAATGGCTATTGCACAGTAGGTAATTTTGGTTCTGACCTAAGGTTGGATTACACAGTACTTGGAAGTCCAGTTAATTTAGCTGCTCGTTTACAAGCTTTAGCATTAGAAAACACAATTTTGATTGATGAGAATACAAACAATTTAATAGAAAATGATGTAAAAACAGAACACTATAAAAATATTCAACCTAAGGGATTTTCTAGACCCTTAGAAACATTTTTAGTTAAAGATTTTAAATCTTCAACACATATTGAAAAAAGAAAAAAATTATACCATAAAGGTAAGAGAGTTGAAATTAATGTTATTGACAGCTCAGATATTAGAGCCGCAATAGAAGAGTTGAAAAGAATTCAGAAGGAATTCGAAAATAATCATTTTGAAAAATAATCTTATGATTAAAACTTTAGTTGAATTCGCAAGAAGGTTTTTAATAATTATCAATTGGTTGATATTTGGAATCATGAGTTTTGTTTTTGTGGGCGTTTCAATCAACTCTAATTCAAGAATGTTTTATTTTGGGCTTGGTTGTTTAGCTTTGGGATTTTTGTTTCATTTTCTCATTAATACAATTATTTCAAAAAATACATCTATTGAATAGACAACTTTATTTTGGATAGAATGCATGGAAGATAAAAGACAAGAATTGGTTAATTGGACTGAACAGTTTGTAAATGCATTTAATAAAATGGATTTAAATGAAGTGACTAATTCATTTGCTGAAAATTCTGTCTATGAGGATTCTAAGGGAAATCGTTTTTATGGTAAATCAGAAATTAAAAAGGCATTTGAACCCTTGTTGAGTGGGGAAATGGGCACAATTCATTTTGAGGGTGAGGATATTTTTGTGGAAGTAACTTCAGGAAAAGTTATGACAAGCTGGATTCTTACAATTGAATTAAAAGGTGTAAAAACTAAAACTAAAGGCTTGGATTTGCTAAAGTTTAATAATGGAAAAGTTCTTGAAAAATTAGCCTACAGAAAACAAGATTAAATAACTTTATTGTTTCTACTTATATTATCTCTATAATTGTCGTTTTTATCTTATGGAGAATGTAAAGATTTTTTATGAAGTTAAAGCTGACCATCATTTCATTTTATATGTTGTTATTAATTCCCTATGCGAATTCGTATACATTCTATGTTGAAACTTCTGAATATAGTGAAACTGTTTCAGTAATTGAAGATGTAGTTAAAACAAACAAAAATTTCAATGGGCTGTCTCAATTTAATGAAACAGAGACAGTTTATATAGGTAAAATAAATTCTTCAAATCAGATTCCCAATCAAATCCCAAATGAGAAAAATATTTCAAGAATATTAAACAATAATTATTGTTCAAATATTAATATTAAAAATAAAGAACTTTTAACTCAAAATTATGAAAACAAGCTTTTGCAAAATGGCTTAAGTAAGGATTCAATTTCTTTAGCAAAAGAATTTTGGAATAATCATGGAACTAGAGGGGCAAAGGATAGATGTGGTAAACTCTCTAGCAAATTAATTTTAGAAAGAGCCATTCTGCTGAATAATTTAGTAATGAATACAAATTATAAACAATTTCATGACAAATCTAAATATCCTAAAATAGAATACTTAGAATTATCAAATAAAGATAATAAATTTTCAAAGAATGAAGAATATTTAAAGGCTATTTCGAAAGAAATTTCTGAATTACGAAATGATTTGTTTAAACAATCTAAAGGTAAGGTTGTAATAGATTATTATTTTCAAAACATATTTATTAAAGGAAAAAATTTTAATTCTAGTGAATTAAGTTCTAAGGAAAGTAAATATTTTGCAGAATATTTTGCCCAAAAAATTAATTCTCAGATTCGTGAGGGTGAAAATATAGATGTTCATGTATACAATTTTAACATGAATAATACTATACCAATTGAAAATAACAAATTTTCAGAGTTTATCGCTGACGTTGCGCCTATTCTGGAATTTTATTCAGCTACTATGAATACCAAAGAAAAAGAAAACTTTTTTTTAAATCCAAAACCTTCCAAATTAAATTCAAAAAAACCATCTATATTGTTTGAATTAGCTGCAAGTTTTAATAAATTATAATACAAATTTAATTATATAATTAAAAATTTATTTCAGTTAAAAACATTTTATGAATTTAAATAAAATAAAATATGATTTTATAGTAATTGGTGGAGGAATAATTGGTTTGTCATCCGCGATGCAAATCCTTAAAAAATTTCCTGATAAAAAATTACTTCTAATTGAAAAAGAAAAAAAACTTGCATTTCATCAATCAGGTCATAATAGTGGCGTTATTCATGCAGGAGTTTATTATGAACCTGGAAGTCTCAAAGCTAAATTTTGTAAAATTGGTGTGCATAAAACAATTGAGTTTTGTTCAAAATATCAAATTCCATTTGAACAATGCGGAAAATTAATTGTAGCAACTTCAATAAAAGAGTTAAAAGGTTTGTCCTCGCTTGAAGAAAGATGCAGGCTGAATGGATTAAACCCTATAAGAATAAATCGTAATGAATTAAAAAATATTGAACCTAATATAGACGGCTTGGAAGCTATCAAAGTTAAAGAAACTGGAATAGTGGACTATGTTAGAATGTGTGAAGTGATGGGAAAGATCATTTATGACAGAGGGGGAGAAATTTTATTAGGGTCAAAAGTAACGAAAATTGTTGAGAATGAAAAGGGAGTCAAAATTCAAATCAATGCTGACCAAAAACATATGATTGAAACGAATTTTTTAGTTTGTTGTGGAGGTCTCCAGTCAGATAGATTGGCTAAAATGGCAGGCCTAAAAATTAACTATAAGATTATCCCATTTCGAGGAGATTACTATTTATTAAATAAAAATCATAATAAAATTGTAAATCACTTGATTTATCCAGTTCCAGATCCAAAATATCCTTTTCTTGGAGTTCATCTTACTAAAATGATTGATGGGACAGTTACGGTAGGTCCTAATGCAGTTTTAAACATTTCAAGGGAGAGTTATAATAAAGTCAATTTTAATTTTTTTGATTTCTTCGAAATGATTATTTATCAAGGGTTTTGGAAATTAATTTTAAAGAATTTGTTGCCTGGTTTAAAAGAAATTAATAGCTCATTAAGAAAAAAAAGTTATTTGTCACTTTGTCAGAAATATTGCCCTAGTTTATCATTATCTGATTTAGAGCCTTATCGTCCAGGCATTAGGGCTCAAGCAGTATCTAAATCAGGAAATCTGATTCATGATTTCATTATTGAAAAGACATCAAAAACACTCCATGTTTGCAACGCACCCTCTCCTGCTGCCACCTCATCAATTCCAATTGGAGAATATATAACAAGTTTAATATCAAAAAAATTTTCATAAATTTAATATTATAGATTGAAAAACTATGTTATTGTTTGAGTTTCTAACGATTTAAATTGGTAGAATTGATTTTGAAGTAATATGGCAAAATTAACTTTTAGAAATGTTTGGCTTGCTAACTCAATTCATAAAGAATCTTTTTTATGGGATGAGCAGGTTTCTGGCTTTGGTGTTAGGATTAAACCCAGTGGGGTTAAAAGTTTTTTCATTCAATATAGAAATAAAGACAAAAGATCACGCAGAATAACCATTGGAAGGTTTGGTGGTATTACTTTAGAGCAGGCAAGAAAGGTGGCCCAGGAACATATAAAACTTGTAGAATTGGGTCAAGATCCTGCTGAAATAAAATCTAAAAATTCTTTAAAAAATGAATATCTACTATTCTCAGGATGCTTTTCAAATTATCAATTAATAGAAATGATACTTCTTGAAGGCAATCTTAAATTTCAAATTCAACCTTTAGAAAAAATTAAAAATTATAGTGTTTTGAAAAAATTCTCTAAGCTGAATTATAGAGAGGATGAATTGCTTTTATTAAATAATGATGGTGATACAATGAATGACATTCCAGCCATCATCTTATACTTGTGTGAATTTCATGGTCTTCATCATCTTATTCCTGAAATTCATGAAAAAAATAGAGCTATCTTCTTAGATTCATTATTTGCAATTAATAATTTTTTTGGATCTATTTTTAATAATTTGCCTCCTCAACATCTCTATTGTTCTAAAATAAAAGCAAAAAAACCTATAAAAATTAGTATGAAAAATGACGTGTTGTTATATCTAGAGAAAATTGAGAAAGAACATTATAATACAGGTTCTAGCTTTTTAAATGATAGGTTTAGCCTGATTGATTTAATTTTAAGCTATTGGATAGAGTTTTTAGATATTGCAGATTGTTTGAGTAAAATGCCTAACTTGAAAAAATGTTATTCTAATGTAAGAACAAGATCAAAAATAAATCATGTTTTTTCAAGATTTAATGTAAACACTTGCAATCATCTGGATTGAATTTGTAAGTTTTGAATTTCAACAAAGGTTTTGAGAATGGATATTGACTATGATGCCATAATTATTGGTTCAGGTGTGATTGGAGCAGCAATCAATTTTGAGCTTTCCAAAAAAGGCTGGAAAACCCTAAATATTGATAGAAATTCTGTAGCAGGTTATGGCTCTACTGCAGCTTCTTGTGCAATAATCAGGGTTCACTATTCAACTTTTGATGGTTGTGCGCTCGCGTATGAAGGGTACCATTATTGGAAAAACTGGTCAGATTACTTAGGGATTTCAAATCAAATGGATTTAGCTCAATTTATTGAATGTGGTTGTATGATATACAAAACCGAGAATAATAATTATTTGAAAACCATTATTGAAAGAGCTGAAGAACTTTCCATCCCTTTTGAAATTTGGAATTCAGAGGAAATTAAAAGAAGGTTACCAATTGTAAATCCCCATAAGTTTGGTCCAGTAAAAACTTTAGATAATATAGAATTTGGTAAACATAATAACCAAAATTTACAAGGTGCTGTTTTTTTTCCTACTGCTGGCTATATAAATGATCCTCAACTCTCAGCCCAAAACTTTCAACTTGCTGGTGAAAAAAATGGTGGAAAGTTTCAATTTAATTCATCTGTTGATAAAATAATTATAAAAAATGGAAGAGCTGCTGGTGTAAGATTATCTGATGGTTCAAATATTTACTCAAAAGTTGTTGTTAATGTTGCTGGGCCTCATTCTATGAAGGTTAATGAAATGGCTGGAGTAGAAAAAGATATGAATATTAAAACCAAGGCTCTAAAAGTAGAAGTTTCGCATGTTTCTCCACCCAATGGAATTAATTATGAAGAAGATGCCTTTGTGATTTCTGATAGTGATATTGGTTGTTATAGTCGTCCAGAGACTGGAAACCATATTTTAATTGGAAGTGAAGACCCTGAATGTGATGAAAGAATTTATGTAGATCCAGACAACTGGGATGAAAATTTTACAGATCAATGGAAAACACAGTTATACAGGCAGGCACAAAGATATCCTGAACTTCCACTTACTTCTGAAGTAAAAGGTGTTGTCTCACTTTATGATGTTGCTGATGATTGGATACCAATTTATGATAAATCTTGTTTGCCAGGTTTTTATATGGCTATTGGTTCTAGTGGTAATCAATATAAAAATGCTCCTGTTGCAGGAGTTTTAATGTCTGAATTAATTGAATATTGTGAACAAGGCAATAACCATGATGAAATTCCCTTAAAATTGCATTTAAAATATATAGACCGTGAAATTAACTTAGGTTTTTATTCTAGAAATAGGTCAATTAATTTAGAAAGTAGCATGTCCGTTTTAGGGTGATTTAGTTTTATATTTTTTTAATCCAAATTGATGCTCTTCCAAAGCTCAAAAAATTAAAAACTATTAATATAGTTATGGGTAAAATTATGACTATTGAATTCATTATTTCTGGTCTAAAAATATGATTAAGTGGAAATTTAATCAATCCACCGTTATATATTGAATAAAGTAATATAATTTCAATTAATAAAACCAAAACTGATAAAACCCTTGAAAAGCGCCATAAAAATTCTTTAAAAGGTGACTTTCTAGGTTCTTTTAAGTTAATTAGATTTTTATTTTTTCTTTTTTCTAAAAGCCATAAAATTAAAAAAATTAGTATTAAACTTGGTTGAATAATAACAAAAATAATTACATTCGTTAATTCATATCCTAAATTAGTTACTTGACCAATATATTCTATGATCTCAATAGAATTCCAAAAACTCCTTTCTATCCAGTTATAAAATTTTTCCAATGCGTTACCTATGAAGTTCTTTCTGGCATATCATTTGCTTTTCTATATTTAAAACAATTAGTGTCAAAATTTTGTTAAAGAGTTTTAATAATGTTAGTTAATAGTAATTACACAGTTGGGCAGTATTTTTTAGCCTATTCTATTATAAATTCAGTTAGTAATAAAAGAAATTATAAATTAAATATTTATATGCCTATTTTTATGACTTTTATTACATTGTTGATATTTTTTATCCATCTTTACTATAATTTCTAATATTTAATTCAAAATAATTTATATTTTAAATATAATATAATTTCATTTTTATTTTCAAAATCAATAATTAAAACTTGTTTAAATTATTTTTATAACATTAAAATAATGTTCAACTGATAGTTAGGAGATTCTATGGCTGAGTTAATAGGAATTGCCAGGGCACCTAAAATTATGGCCCCTCTAGAAGAAATTAATAAAACAAAAATTTCTAAAGATGATGGAATTGATGGAGATGCCCGTGGAAGAAAACGTGGCAGACAAGTAACAATTTTGTTTGAAGATGATTGGTTTGATGCCTGTAAAGATATAAATGAGAAATTACATTGGACTACTAGAAGGGCAAATCTTTTTGTAAGGGGATTGAGTGGTCCTCAAAAAGAAGGAAATATTATTAATATTGGGACAGTTAAATTAAAAATTTGTGCTGAAACAGACCCCTGTGATGTAATGGAAAAGGCCAAGTCAGGATTGAGAAAAGCCTTAGAACCCTTATGGCGAGGTGGTGTGTGTTGTGAAGTTTTACATGGTGGAAATATTTCAATTGGTGATGAAGTTAAAATTATGGAAAATTAAAGGCTTATGAAATAAAAGCTCTGTTATAAAACAGAGCTTTATTTTGGGAGGAATTAACTTTATATATCATTAATTATTAAGTTTAGTTGATCTAAAATTTCATATTATTCTTTCCAATTTGGAAAGAATAAATTTTTTACTCTTTGCTTGTGGTCAAAAATGAAAAATCTTCTTTGTATCATTCATTGCCCTTCTGAAAACACTAATTTAATTAAAAACAAAATTGTAAAAAATATAATAAATCAAAAACTACAAATTAATTTAACAACATTGACGCCGTATGAAGCTCAAGCAGATGATGTATTAAAAGCGGATGGATTGATTTTAGGTACAACTGAAAACTTGGCTAGTATGGCAGGAACAACAAAGGATTTTTTTGATAGATCCTATTATCCACTATTGAACAAGTCTGAAGGGTTACCAATCGTTATTTGGGTTAGAGCCGGACATGATGGTACAGGAACAGTTAAACAACTAACAAGTATTATTACAGGTTTAAAATGGAGATTAGTTCAAGAAATTTTAGTTTGTAAAGGGGAGTGGAATGACAGTTTTGTTGAGGAATGTGTTGAATTATGCCTTGGCTTCGCTATAGGTATAGAATCAAATATATTTTAAATTATCTTCTTAAAGACCTAACAATTGATAAACACAAAAAGTAAATTGTTGAGGATATCCATAACCAAAATATTAAAGTTGAGATTGTTCCTTCTGCATCATCAGGTTGATACCTTTCATGAATTAATCTAAACGATGTTGCTCCCCATAACACAGTCATGGGAATTGTAATTGGTCTCCAGGCTTTTACTCTCAAGGGATGAATAATTTTGATTGGTATAAATGTCAGAATGCAACATAGGATAATTATAATTAAATTAATAATTTGACTTGTTTCTAAAACAAAAAAATATAAAACAAGAACATTCCAAAATGCTGCAAATCCTTTGAAATAATAATCTGATGTTTTCATAGAAACATCTGCAAAAGTATAGCAACTAACAGCCATTATTCCAGCAGCGGCAGGAATTGAAAATTTTTCTGGGACCATTTCAAACCAGTAAATCATTAGTGCAGGGAGAACTGCGTAATTAAACATATCTACAACATTGTCTAAAGAAGCTCCATCTACTTGGGGAGTTACTTGAGATACTTTAGCTAATCTTGCTAAAGTGCCGTCAACACCATCAACTAGCAAAGCCAGTCCCATGAAAATGAAAGCAAGCTCCTGCTTTCCTTCAAAAACTGCTATTAAACCTAAAAAACCAAGAACTATTCCTGAAGTAGTAAACCCATGTACAGCCCAAGCTGCGGCCTTTTGACTAGTTTTATGAGCTTTAACTGTTTCAGTCGATTCTGAATGCATTTTATTCATTTATAAAATATTTATTAAAGATATATTACTAATATATGTTTTTTATGCAACCTTGTTATTTTATTTATATTTTAGAAATAATTAATGACAAATCTTAATTTTAATATCTATTATTAATTAATAATAATGTTCTGAGGTAATTATGGAATATATTAAGGAAAGGCAAGAGTTGGCTGCGGTTTTTCGTTGGAGCGAGAGACTTAAAATGAATCAAGGAATAGCAAATCACTTTAGTTTATCAGTTTCTGAAGACGGACAAAAATTTCTTATGAATCCTGTGGGGATATATTGGTCTAAAATGAAAGCAAGTGATATAATCATTCTAGATACAAAATCGCAACCTGAAAACCTAGGTCCTGTAGTGGATAAAACGGCTTGGGGTATTCATGGGGCCATTCATAGAAAAGTGCCTCAAGCTAGATGTGTAATGCATCTACACCCAAAATACGCGACAGCATTATCAAGTTTAAAGGACCCTACTTTACCTCCTATCGACCAAAATAGCATGATGTTTTATAATAGAATTTCTTATGACGATGGATATGATGGTTTTGGTGTAGGTCCCGAGGGTGATAGACTTGCAGGATTATTGGGCAATCATTCTATTTTAATGATGGGGCAACATGGAATTTTAGTTGTTGCTGATAACGTTGCTGAAGCATTTGATAAAATTTATTATTTTGAGCAAGCTGCAATGACATATATTACTGCATTACAAACAGGTAAAGAGTTAAATATTGCTAGTAAAGAAGTTGCAGAAAAAACTGCAAGACAAGCTGAAACATTTATTAAGGATTCGGTTTATCATCTGAAGGCTATTTGTAATGTTTTGAATGAAGAAGAACCTGAGTATTTAGAGTAAAGATAATAAATTAGTTTTTGTTTGATTTCTATAAAGACAATTTTAACTCTATCTTTGAGTATGCTTCCAATTATTATTTTTGTATGGAATATCATTGGATTTTGGTAAAGGTGTAATTCCAAGTATATGATCTGCAGCTTTTTCTCCAATCATAATGCTTGGAGCATTGATGTTACCATTGGTTATTCTAGGAATTATTGATGAATCTGCAATTCTAATGTTTTTTACTCCTATAACTTTACATTCATGATCAACCACAGACATTGGATGGTTTTTGTCCCCCATCCGCATAGTACCACACGGGTGATAAGCGCTCTCAACATTTTCTCTAATAAAACTGTCTATTTCATCATCAGAATTTACTTTATCTCCAGGACGTATTTCTTTGCTAATAAATTTCAGTAAACTTGGTTGATTTATAATTTCTCTTGTAAGTCTTATGCAGTTTCTAAAATCTTCCCAATCTTCATCACAACTCATGTAGTTAAAAACTATCTCAGGATTTAAATTAGGATTTTTGCCTTTAATTTTAACATATCCACGAGAATTGGATCGCATGGGACCTACATGAAGTTGGAAGCCGTGAGCATTAAATGGAGACGTGCCATCATAATTCATTGCAATTGGTAAAAAGTGAAATTGAATATCAGGATAACTGATACCAGCTTTTGATCTAATAAAACCAAGCGTTTCAAAATGATTGGTTGCTCCAATACCATTTTTAAATAACAGCCATTGAAGGCCAATAAAAGTTTTAGATATAATATTAAGATGTTTAAATAAAGTAACGGGCTGACTTGCCATTAATTGGAAATATATTTCCAAATGATCTTGAAGATTCTCACCCACACCTTTCCTATCGGCAATAACTTCTATATTGTGGCTATACAAAAGCTTTTTTGCTCCAATACCTGATCTTTGCAGAATTAATGGACTGCCTATGCTGCCGGCACAACAAATAATTTCTTTATTAATCTTGAAAGTTTCTTGTTTATTGTTTCTATAAAAAGTTACCCCAACTGCATTAAGTCCAGAAAATATAATTCGATCTACCAGGGCGTTATTAAAAATAAATACGTTTTTTTTATTTATAGAATTTTTAAGATAGGCGTTAGATGATGACCATCTTTTACCTTCCCATACAGTCATTTCACCTGCACCAAACCCCTCCTGTTTATAGCCGTTATAATCATCAGTAAATGAATAGCCAGCTTCATTGGTTGCCTTGATTAAAGCATCATGAAGAGGATTTTCTCTTTTCCCACGTGTTATATGAAGGGGACCTTTTTTACCACGCCATTCTGTTTGTCCATGAAGTGAATTTTCCATTCTTTTAAAGTAAGGTAGGACATTAGAAAAACTCCATCCCTTAGCACCGGATTCTTCCCAATAATCATAATCTTCAGGATTGCCTCGAACATAAACCATGCCATTTATTGATGATGATCCACCTAAAACTTTGCCTCTAGGGCATTTTAGTCTTCTGCCACCTAAATGTTTTTCAGGTTCAGAAACATAACCCCAGTCATACTTTTTCATGTTCATGGGGTATGACAATGCGGCAGGCATTTGAATAAAAATGCTTTTATCACTACCCCCACTTTCTAAAACAGCTATTTTATTTTTACCACTTTGCGAAAGTCTATAAGCAAGAGCTGAGCCTGCAGAACCAGATCCAATAATAATATAATCAAATGTTTTAATATCATTTTCCATTTATGATTCTAATGTTAATGAACATTAATATTGTTGTAAATTTATTGTAACAAAGTATTTAAAAACATTAATAATAAATTAAAAATGAGACTATCTTAATGTTTACAGTTTTGAAAAGTGTAATTTTAAGAAAACACAATAAAAGAAACTCAATGTTGCTTGTGATTTTTTCGGCTGCAATTTGGGGGTTAATATGGATACCTCTAAGATATATGGAATCACTTGGTTTATATGGATTGTGGGCAACATTATATTTTTATTTAATTCCTTTATTACCTCTTGCATATTTTGGTCATAAAAAACTATTTGGTGATATTCAAAATATTTGGAAATACTTATTAATTGGATTTTTCATGGGTGGTGCTTTTACTTGTTATGCGGCTGGTCTTGTTATTGCCACTGTAAGCAAAACAACCATCTTATATTATCTAACTCCCATTTGGGCTACGCTGTTGGGTATCATTTTTTTATCAGAAAGAGCATCAATATTTAGATGGTCTTGTATTTTTTTTGGACTTCTTGGTTGTACACTAGTTATGCAAATTGATATAAGGAATTTCTATTTTGAATTGGCAGATCTTTGGGGATTGTCATCTGGGATTTTGTGGGGAGTTGGAGCTATAATTGTAAGGTATTTTGATGATTTGAAAATTGAAAATTCATTTTTTCCTATATATTTTTTTAGTAGTTTATTTACTTTTCTGGCTATTGTACTTCTAAACTTTCCAATACCATCAATGACATCTTTTTTTTCAGCCTTTCCTTATGCAGCAATTTTTTCGATATTTATTTACTTGCCAGCTTTTTTAATAATTTTAAGAGTTCAGCAATATTTATCCCCAGGTTTGGTTGGGGTTTTAATGCTCTCAGAAATTTTATTAGCCTTAATTTCAGCTAAAATACTGCTTGGCGAACCAATAACAAATTTACAATGGTTAGGAGCAGTTTGCATCATTTTAACTGGATTGTTGATAAGTATTGTTGAAGGTAAAAAAACACCATAAATTTATTTTACAATTAGGAGATCTTAAGTCTGAAAATGTTTAGTAATATCTTAATTGCAAATAAAGTCTTCTGTGCAATATTTTTGCTTTTGCTGGGAATTATTTTTGTAGATCTTTATGGTGTTATAATAAAGTATCTTGGGGATGTTTATCCTATGATGCAAATGACATTGTTTCGAAATATCTTTGCAGTTATTCCTTTAATTATCTTAGTTTATTTTTCAGGCGAACTTAAAGATATATTTAACGATATAAACAATAAAATTATTTTACTGTCCTTTTTCAGAGGGATAAGTTTTTTGGTAATGCAATGCTTTTATTTTATTGCAATAATTAAAATGAATTTTGCAACCGCAACAACTTTATCTTTTTGTTCACCAATATTTATTGTTCTTTTATCTATAATTATTTTAGGAGATAAAATTGGAATTTATCGTTGGTTCGCAGTATTTGTAGGATTTTTTGGTGTTTTGCTAATCATGAAGCCTACAAGTGAAGTATTTACGATATATTCACTGTTTCCACTTATAGCAGCATTTGCTTGGGCCATAGCAAACGTATTGTTAAAATTATTTCCAGAAAATATATCGGCTGCTAAGATTAATCTTTATACATTAATATTCTCTTTTTTAGGATCACTTATAATTTTCATACTTACAACTGAGTATGAAAGTATAGTTAATATTAATCACTGGTTATTACTAATATTAACAGGAATTCTGGGTGGTTGTGCATCAATATTTTTTATTTTTGCATACAGATTAATGGTTCCAAGTATACTGGCACCGTTTGAATATTTCGGAATACCATCATCTTTTATTCTTGGATGGATATTTTTTTCTGAAGCCCCTATTGACCAACTTTTTCCAGGAGTTTTAGGTATCATTATAGCCGGTTTAATAATTATTTGGAGAGAAAAAAAACAAAGTTTAGTTGAAGAAAAGTATAAAAAATTAAATCAACCTTAATAAATTATTTATTTCTTTTTTAATTTTTATGTTTAAGTATTATTTATACTTTTTCAAACAGTAAGGTTAATATGAATTATCTAAATTCTGCAGATTGGACATACCCTGTTCCTATTCATTATGGACCAGGAAGGATTTCGGAACTTCCTGAAATGTTGAGAAGAAAAAATTTAAAAAGACCCTTAATAGTAACTGATCAAGGCTCCTCTGATTTGCCTTTTATCAAAAACATTAGCAAAGAGCTTGATAAAAAGGGGATACATGGAGAACTTTTTGATGAGATTAGTCCTAACCCTTTGGATGAAGACGTTTTAAAAGGTAAATTAATATATGAGCAAGGGAACAATGATTCGATTATTTCTATAGGTGGTGGATCTGGAATGGATGGTGGAAAAGCAATAAGTTTAATGGCTGGAAGAGAAAAAAATATTTGGGATTTTAATTATGAAAACTCTGTGGATGACAACTTAACAGATTTCCCACCTCTTTTTTGTATACCAACTACTGCAGGGACAGGAGCTGAAACCGAAAGCACATCAATGATTACTAACACAGTTTCTGGAATGAAATTGTGTATTTGGCACCCTAAACAAAAACCTGTTGCTGCAATATTAGACCCTAATCTAACTCTTTCTTTGCCTCAAAACTTAACTGCTTGGACAGGGGTGGATGCTTTGGTTCATGCTATTGAGGCCTACTGTGTGAACTCTTTGAACTCTGTTGCTGACGGTATGGCATTGGAGGCTTTGAGACTTATTGGTGAAAATCTTAAGAGAGTTATCAGTGAACCAGATAGAATAGAAGCTAGGGGTGCAATGTTAATCGGTTCATGTTTGGCTGGTATTTCTTTTTTGAAAGGGTTGGGGTTGGTTCATGCTATAAGTCATATGGTTGGTGCGGTATATAACACTCAACATGGACTTACAAATGCTATACTTTTACCTTCCATACTAAAATTTAATCAGTCTGAAATTAATCATAAAATTAATAACATGCATTTTGCGATGTTTTCTAAACCTGGAAATTTTGCAGACTTTTATGAAAATATTTCGAATCTTTTGGATGAATTAGAAATCCCAAAATCTCTTAAAGAGATTGGGGTTCAGGAAGATAAAATCCACGAACTAGCAATTAAATCTAGTAAGGATAGTGCGGCATTTACTAACCCTAGACAAGCAAGCATTGATGAGTTGAAAAACATTATTCACAGTAGTTTAGTTGGGGCAAGATAAATATTAATTGGACAAAACCATGCCTAAAATTCAGATAGATGATGGTTATAAATCTTCTAAACTTCCTTCTCATGCTAGGGTCGTTGTTATTGGTGGTGGAGTGGTTGGGTGTTCAGTTCTTTTTCATTTAGCAAAGTTTGGTTGGAAAGAGGTGGTTCTTCTTGAGAGAAATGAATTAACATCCGGTTCATCTTGGCATGCTGCAGGACAAATTCACACAATTAGTTCAGATCCAAATATTTCCCGTCTTCAAAGCTATACAATAGATTTATATAAAGAAATTGAAAAAACGTCTGGTCATAATGTCGGTTTAAATATTACAGGGGGTTTTTATTTAGCTTCTAATAAAACTTGGTATGACTATTTAAAAAGAGAACGTTCTAAAGCTCGTTATATGGGCTTAAAGCAAGAATTTATAAGCCCTAGTGAAGTGGCCCAGCGCCACCCATTAATTGACCCAAAACATTATTTTGCCGCTCTTTGGGATGACCAAGATGGAGATCTTGATCCATCAGGTGCAACATATGCTTTTGCTAAATCAGCTAAAATTCATGGTGCCCAATACTTCACACATACACCAGTAATTTCTACCAAGCAGAAACTAGATGGAAGCTGGGATATCGAAACATCAAAAGGCAAAATAAATGCAGAGATAATTATTAATTGTGGTGGATTATGGGCTCGAGAGGTAGGTCATTTACAAGGTATAAATCTTCCTGTCCAGCCGATGGAACATCATTATTTAATTACAGAAAAAATTGATTTAGTACAAAAACATCATACTAGACTTCCATCAGGAATTGATTATGAAGCTAATATTTATTTTCGTCAAGAAAGTGAAGGTATGCTCCTTGGAACTTATGAACCAAAAGGAACCCCATGGAAAGTAGATGGCACTCCTTTGGATTTTGGTCATGAACTTCTTCCTCCTGACTTAGATCGTATTGCTGATAGATTAGAAATGTCTTTTGAAAGAATACCAGCAATAGGAAAGGCTGGTATTAAGAATATAATTAATGGACCATTCACTTTTGGACCAGATGGCAATCCATTAATAGGACCAGTTCCAGGAATAAAAAACTGTTGGGTTGCAGTAGGAGTAATGGCAGGATTTTGTCAAGGGGGAGGTGTGGGTTTAACAATAGCAGAATGGATGATTGATGGAGAGCCTTCTATAGATGTGTGGGCAATGGATGTTGCAAGATTTGGAAGTTATGCGACTCCTGAATGGGGAACAATAAAATCAACAGAGAATTATGAACGCCGTTTTGTAATGACTTTTCCAAATGAAACTCTCCCAAAAGGAAGAAAACTGCAAACCACATCTTTATATGATCACTTAGTTTCAAAAGGTGGACTTATGGATCAGAGTTTTGGTCTTGAACATGTTTTATGGTTTGCAGAAAATAGAGATGATGCTTGGGAAGATCCAACATTTAAAAGAAACAGGAGCCATGATTATGTTGCAAATGAGGTGAAAACAGTAAGAAATGGAGTAGGTGGAATAGAAATAGCTAATTTTTCGAAACATGAGTTTAAAGGTGTTGGAGCAAGAAATTATTTAAATAAAACGCTTGCAGGTTTTTTACCAAAAATAGGTAGAATAACCTTATCTCCAATGCTTACACCTAAAGGTAAACTTTATGGTGACTTGACAGTAGCTTGTTTAGATGAAGATCATTTTATTTTATTTGGTTCAGGTATTATGCAAGAGGCACATAAAAGATGGTTTGAAAAAGATCTTCCAGAAGACGTGCAATATAAAAATGTTTCCAATGAATGGCATGGTGTAGCTTTGTCAGGTCCAAAATCAAGAGAACTGCTTTCCAAAATAACTAAACAAAACTTAAGTCAAAATTCATTTAAATTTAGAGATGTAAAACAAACTTTTGTAGCAGGCGTCCCAGTTATAATTAATAGAATTGGTTTTTCAGGAGAGTTGGGTTATGAAATTTATTGTAACCCTGAATATTTATTAAAGTTAGCTTTAGCTATTGAAGAAATTGGCAAAGAGTACAATTATAAATGGTATGGTGCTAGAGCATTAATGAGCATGAGATTGGAAAAAGGATGGGGAGTTTGGTCTCTAGATTATCGTCCTGATTTTAATGCGATTGAATCAGGGCTTGAAAAATTTATCAATTGGGACAAGGAATTTGTTGGTAAAGATGCAACTTTAAAGTTAAAAAATTCTCCTAACCAAAAAAAACTTGTCACCCTTGAAATAAAGACTGAAGGTATTGATGTTAGCAATGATGAAGCCATAATTAAAAATGGAAAAACTATAGGTTATATTAGTTCTGGTGGATACGGGCATCATGTTAAAAAGTCTTTAGCCATGGGATATATTGATGTAAATTTTATATCACCCAATTCTTCAATGGAAGTTGAAATACTTGGAAAGTTCTATAAAGCAAAAGTTTTAGGTAAACCTCTTTATGATGAGGCTGGTCTAAAAATGCGTGCGTAATTTAATTTTTTCTCCTTATTATTATTTCTTTTTTTGTGAGATAATAACTTTGGAAGACTTTTTATTTGGGTATTTCTATTTTCTATGGGCATTGATATTGAAAGTTTTATTTGCATCTCTTCAAAGAATTTAAATTTTATGTAATTTAAATATCAAATGTAGAAGTGACAAAACTGTCGAAAAATATATATATTTTTAATTATAAAAAATAACTTATACTTTATTACTATTACAAATGGTACCTATGCTTCCATCTGCATTCTTTTGTTTTAGAAAAACATTCCCAGAAAAAGTGAAGGCGTGTCCAGATAAATTTTTTCCAGATTGACATTCAGTTTTCCCAATAAATTTCCAGCTTGGGTTGTCATTGCCTAAGTCTGTCATTGCAAAAATACCCATCATTGAAATTCCAACAATTGCTTCTATCATCATAATTACCTTTCATATTATTTAACTTTCATATAAACGTATTTTTTAAATACTTTTTTAGTAAAATTTACTTTCATAAAATTTTGATGCTAATTTAAAGTAAAAATTTATTAATAATATGAATTTAATATCTATTAATAATGACGAAAAAATATTTTAATTAAGGCAATTATGTGAATTATAATTATTTTAAATAGGAAAATCATGATCAGAATAATTTTAATTTTTTTATCTTTATTCACTTTTGAAGTTTGGGGAGATACAATTGTGGAAAATTTTAATTCATCTCCAGAAAGGCGCTGGGATTTTTTTACTGATCAAGTTATGGGTGGAAGATCTACTGGAAAACTTGAATTTGTTTCTTCTGGCGAGACTAATTATGCCAGAATGTCAGGTAATGTAACCACGGAAAACAATGGCGGATTTATTCAATTCAGAGCATTCCTCCAAAATTCTCTTAACTCAGATATTAAGGGGATTAAATTGGAAGTACGTGGCAACAATCAACAATATTATCTTCATATAAGAACCAATGGTACTATTTTGCCTTGGCAGTATTATTCTGCAGGATTTAAAGTTAATGACAAATGGAAGGTCGTGGATATTCCACTAAAGGAATTTAAAAGATCTGGCACATTTATGAGAAAGTATATTAAACCATCTAGTATAAAAAGTTTGGGAGTTGTGGCATATGGTAGAGACCATAAGGCTGAGTTGGAAGTGAATAAAATCATATTCTATTAACCTAAATAGTTTCAAACTTTTTCTTGGTTTGACTAAATTTTTGAGTTAAATGATTTTAGTATTCCTCAACAAATTTGATGTTTAACTATGATGTTTAACAAAATTTTCAAAAATAAATCTCTTATTATTTTAGATGGTGGGACAGGTACAGAGGTATATCGATTAGTCAATGGAATAAATAATCCAGCATGGTCTTCTGTAGCAAATTTAACTCATCCAAAAACAGTTCAGAGAATTCATGAAAATTACATTAATGTTGGTTGTGATATAATCACAACCAATACATTTTCTGCATGTAGGCATGTTTTAGCGGGAGTTGGTTTAGAAGACAAAGTTAAGAGTGTAATTCAAAAAGGTACAGAATGCGCTTTAAAAGCTAGACAAAAAACATCAAAAGATAATAAAATTTTAGTAGCTGGTAGCATGTCTCATACTTTTTCATGGATCAAGAATACTATGACATTTGATCCTGAGTTTATTCCTTCGCTTAAAGAAGAATATAATAATTATAAGGAACATGCTGAAATTTTAGCTGAATCAGGTGTTGATATTTTATTATTGGAAATGTGTTCTGATATTGAACATTCTAGCATGTTGTTGGATGCTGCTTTAACTATTGGTTTGCCTGTTTGGGTGGGTTTGTCATGCAGTGTTCAAGAAGATCAATCAGTTTTAGGACTGGATTTTGTTCCGGACTATAAACCGATTGAGTTTAAAAAAATGATTAATACACTTTCCATGTTAGGTGGAGAAGTTTTTGGAATAATGCATAGTACAGTTCATGATACTTATTATGGTTTAAATGTTTTGAAAGAGAATTGGAATGGTCCTATTATGGTTTATCCTGAAATCAGTCATTGGAATTCATTCACTCATGAGGCTGTTCCTTATGTTTCGCCTGATGATTTCTCAAAACATTGTAAAAAATGGGTTGGTGATGGTGCAAATATAGTTGGAGGTTGCTGTGGGGTAACTCTTAATCACATGAAACATTTAGTCAAAGCATTGACATAAAGTTGAAAATTAAAATAATTTTGGAGAAAATTATGCCAGAAACGAGGATTATAAAGTTAGAAAGTAGCCATTATAACTCTTGGGTCAGATTATATAAAAAATATGCTGAATTTTATGAATACACAGTTACTAATAAGTCTTTATCGAAAACCTGGTCATGGCTAAATGATGACAATCATCCTTTGAAGGGAATTATTGCAAAAAAAAATGAAATGTTAGTTGGTTTTGCCCATTATAGAGCTATGCCAAGCCCATTAGATGGTTGTGATGCAGGATTTTTAGATGATTTGTATTTATTGCCTGAATATAGAGGTGAAAAGATTGGTGAATTTCTTATTCAAAGGATTAAAAAAGAAGCCAAAGAAAAAAATTGGCCTTATGTCAGTTGGATTACTAAAGATGATAATTACAGGGCAAGAACGCTTTATGATAGGATTGCAACGAAAACAGATTGGAATGTCTATGAGCTATCTATTGACTAAATAATGTCATCATAGATTATTGTAGCTAGGGGATTTGATAGAGTTTTTACCTAATTCTATTCCTGCTTTATATCCACTATAAATTGCTGAAGCTATAATCCCAGGCGCTTCACAATCACCAATCTTTATGAGGGAATTTAATTTCAAAGATTTATAATCATACAAAGATTTTAGTTCATTAAAGATTTTATCTCTAGGTTCTCTGCGAGTGATGGGAACAATCCAATCGGCAGTAACATTTTGTGTTTTCCCAGAAAATATACAAGATAATATTACAGAATCAGATTTTATTTCTAGAAGATTATTATTTGTAAAGATTTTAACTCCTGAATTTATTAGTTCGGCGTTAGATTGGTATAACTCCTCAGTATAATAGCTCCATTGTCCGCATCTTCCTGCGGGGGTAACAAATGAAACGTCATAACCTTTTTGTACTAAATATAGTGCGATTACTGGTCCAATGTAATAATGATCATCATCAAAAATTAGAACCTTACCTGAGGGTAAATTTTGTTTAAGCAAAAGGCTGTCAAGGCTGACTACTGTTGAGTTTGAATTTTTTTTAATTGGAGTGTTATGGTTTTTTCCTATACCATCAACTGCCCATGATGACCCTGTTGCAATTATTACATGATCAGGATTAACATCTATGACACTTTCAACTGTCATATTACTATCTAAAAATATTTCAACATTAGATGTTTTGTTTATTTGGTTTATTCTCCAATCACGCACTCTTATCCACTCTGACAAGCCTGGTAAGTTGCTCTCAAAAATTACCCTTCCTCCGAGCTTTTTGGAAGCTTCTGCCAAAAATACTTTATATCCTCTTTTACCCAAAACTCTAGAGGCTTCTAATCCAGCTGGCCCTCCTCCTACAACTAAAACACTTTCTTTTTTATATGATCTTTGAATTCTTTCTGGATGCCAATTTCTTCTCCATTCTTCACCCATTGTTGGATTTTGTGTGCATCTTATAGGGACACCCAAAGTATTATGAGCATAGCATATGTTGCATCCAATACATTCTCGAATATCATCATATTTTCCATCCCTGATTTTATTAGGGAGAAACGGGTCGGCTATGGATGGTCTGGCAGAACCAATGATATCTTGAAAATTATTTTTAATGGCTTTAGCCATTGTATCTGGTGATGTAAACCTGCCAACTGAAACCACAGGCTTTGAAGTAAGGGATTTAGCCAAAGAAATACTTTCTTCAAGAGCTCCTTCTTTGACATATCTTGAAACACCCATTTCTATTTCATAATTATTAACAGTTAGATCCCATAGGTCTGGCAGCTCAGAAAGCAAGGCAAAAGTATCATAAGTTTCTGGATCAGAAATTTCTACTGAAAATCTAGTTGCTACGGCACATTTCCCTTGAACAGCCTCTAGAGTTTCAAGTATTAATTCTTTTACAATGCGTACTCTATTTTCAATTGATCCACCATATTCATCTGTTCTGGAATTTGTTTTTGAATCTAAGAATTCAGAAAGTAAATATCCATGAGTTGCATAAACATAAACTATATCAAAACCGGCTTCCATCGCTTTTTTTGCAGCAGATTTTTGTAAAACTCTTAAATTCTTAATATCAGCTTTATCTAGCTTTTTGCTTTGGTATGGATGATAAACATCAGGGTTTGTGAGAGGTCTGCTGGAAATTCCTAAAGGGGGTATTCTTGAGTCAAGATTGGCAACATAATTTCCGCCAATCCATAATTCAACTCCTGCTAAAGCATTATGTTTATGAATTCTTTCAGTAGTTTTGGCGTGAGCTTTAATATCTTGTTTATTCCATAATCGAGCAAAAGGGTATGAACTATCATCACTGGTTGGATCTATTGAACAATACTCAGTACAAACAACACCCCATCCTCCTTCAGCTTTTATTTCTCTCATTCTTGCAAGTGTATTTGGTCTTTGCCACCCCATACCTGAACAATGCGGGACTTGATAAAATCTATTTTTTGATTTGACGGGACCTATTTTAATAGGAAGGAATAAAATATCATGCGCTTTTTGTCTCATGAAAATATCTTTTATTTTAAATGCTTAAGTGGGTCTTCATTATCAAACTTGCAGCATATTCTATAAACTTCAAGAATTTCTTCAGTTATTAATCCTTTATTGAAAAAATACATTGCTGCACCATACCTAACATAACCTGAATTTTTTTCTCCAATAGGTTTTTTAAGTAAAGTTAATTGAAATTCATCTTCAGAATTTTTAATTTGCTTGTCTTTAATCACTAGAAATCCAAGGGTGGAGTCATAGTTCTTCTAGGAAGCTTCACAAAAGGTCTTTTTACAATTGTAACTTTTCTCATAAGTTTATGGTATTGTAATTCTCTAAGAGCATATATTTCTACCCATAAGTTATTTTTGTATTTTGTACCAAAAGGATTTTGTAGAGTTGCCAGGGCAATACTTTTTTTAGCTGTGGGGGACCATGCTGCAGAAGTAATTATACCAACTTCTTTTGACTTGTTATGATATATAATAGATCCTTCAGCACTTTCTTTACCTTCAATTTCTAGAGCAACGGAACAGAAACTATTTTGGTTATTTTGTCTTGCATTAATTATTGCCGTTTTTCCATTAAAATGATCCTTATTAAGATCAACCATCCAACCTAAACTAATTTCATCTGGCCTTCTTTTTCTATCTTCCCTAAGGGCATGTTCGCTAGTAATAAAATCTGTATTAGCTATAATAAAACCAGTTTCAATTCGAGCTAAATTTAAAGCGTTAAAACCTATAGCTCTGATGCCAAATTTTTCTCCTGTATTCCAAATGGAATCCCACAATTTTGAAGCCAGCACATTAGGTAAAAATATTTCATATCCTAAATCACCAGTGAAACCAGTTCTTGAAATAGTGATTTCGTTGCCTTCAAAAGGTAAATTGATTAAATCGAAAGGCTCTAATTTTGATATTTGAGCAAAGCCAGAAGATTTTAAAACTGCAGCTGAAGTTGGGCCTTGAATAGAAAGAGCTGCAAAAAGGTCAGTTTCGTCTATGATTTTAACATTCAATCCTAAGGCACTATCAAGAAGCCAGGGCAAATGTCTTTCTTGACAACATAATCTAAATTTATTTTCTGCAAACTTAAAAAGAGTGCCGTCATCTAAAACAAAACCTTCATCATCACACCAAGCTGTGTACTGAACTTTTCCTGAATTCAATGAAGAAACATTTCTTAAAGTCAATTTATTTAGGAAAATCTCTGCATCCGGTCCTTCTATTCGATACTTGATTAGTGGAGAAGCGTCAAAAAGGCTACATGTTGATCTTATTGCAAAATATTCTAGCTCTTCATCTTGAACGACTGTCGCGGCTTTATATCCACCCCAATCATTCCATAGACCACCGCGCATTTGAGATGAAAACTGTTCATGAAAGGGAGAATGAAATAAAGGGAAAAGTATATTTTTTTCTTTTTTCTTTATTGAGGACATTATATTTTACCTTTTTGGTCATTTAATATTTTTCTGGCTGCATTCAAACCTGAAGACCCACTTATTCCACCACCTGGATGTGTCCCTGCACCACAAATGTACAAATTTTCAATGGGTGATTGATAATTGGCAAACCCAAATACAGGACGAAGAGAATACATTCTATCAATTTGCAATTCACTATGATGCCAATGTCCGCCTGGGACAAAATAATCTTTCTCTATTTCCAAAGGGGTCAAAAAATTTGATTTAATAATTGTTTTAGAAAATCCGGGCGAAAACTTTTCTATTTTGTTGATTACAGCTTTTTGAAGTAAAAGCTTATTTTTTCCCCAACTTTCATTAGTCATATAAGGTGTGTTTTGAATTGTTATTGAAACTAGAACTGTATCTTTCGGAGTTAAACTTGGATCAATGCAGCTTGGAATAATGAATTCAAAAGTAGGGTTTTCTGAAACTTTATTATATTTTGAAGGATTAAAGCCTTCCTCAACAATTTCTATTGAGGGGGCGTAAATAAATCTTGAGCCTAATAAGTCAGTTTTAATTCCAGTTATTTCTGGAATTTTATTAAGTAATAACAAAAGTTTTGAGGTGTTTCCTTCGTATCGTGAAGAATTTATTGCTCTTACAAATCCAGTATCAAGATTAGGGTAACCAACCAGATTCTTAAATGTCACGATCGGGCTGATAGCGGATAAGATTGTTTTTGATTGATACTCTTTACCATTTGATGTTTTGACACCTACTGCTCTTCCATTCTCTATAATAATTTCTTTAACAATTTCATTAAACTTGCTAGACACTCCAGCTTTAGTTAGAGATTTAAAAAAACATTGAATAAGATTATGCATACCTCCTTTAGGAAAAACTTGAACCCCTTGTTTTCCATTAATATCTCCTGAGAGGCGATATAATAAACCAATTAAAGAAGTTGGGGATCTCGGCCCAAGTTTGACACCTAATGTTGCATCATAGGATAACAAACCTTTAAGTAAATCATTAGATAGGAATTCTTCAGCAATATCAGCTATACACATAAGGATCATTCGGAAAAACTCTTGAAATTCATCTTTCCCTTTGAGCCTTAAATTAATTGCTGAGAAGGCCAAATTTAACTTTTCTTTAGCTGTTATATCCTCTTGTATTGGTATTGAGTTAATAAACTTTTTCAGTATTGATGATTGAAGGAATAATCGCTTTCTAAGTTTTAACCATGATTGAAGTTCAGAATTGTCAATGCCTAAAACATTTGAGCCATAAGAACCTTCAAAAATTAACTTTTCTTTATTTTCTTCTAGACATATTGTTTTTAAAAAATGGTGATCCTGTTCAAGACCAAATTTTGTTAATTCTAACTCATTTATAACTTCAGAGTTTAAATGGTTCAAAGTGTTTACCATTGATAAGCCATCAAATCCTTCAATGGTTTTACCCATTCCTCCTGGTCCGGATGAAGCTTCAATCAATAAAACTTTTCGTCCCGATTTGGATAAAATCGTAGAAGCAGCCATACCATTGTGTCCAGCGCCAATAACGATACAATCAAATGACGTCATATGCATTGCTCGCATGAATGTTTGATTTATTGATGTCTTTCAATATTTCTATAGAGGCATTCCTTCCTGGCGCACCCATCACTCCTCCTCCAGGATGGGTTGAAGAACCACACATATATAATCCCTTAATCGGGCTACGATATTGAGCGTATCCAGGTATTGGTCTATTGAAAAGAAGTTGATCAAAAGTTAATTCACCTTGAAAGATATTGCCCTCTGTTAACCCTACCTCATCTTCTAATTCTCTTGGTGTTCTAATTTCCATATGTATAATCTTTTCACGAAAGCCGGGAGAATATTCAGCAATTTGATTGATTACAGTTTCTGCAAATTTATCCCTATCACTATTGGTCCAATTTTTTCCTTCAACCTTGGGCGGACAATATTGAACAAAACAACTCATAAAATGTTTGCCTGGAGGTGCCATTGTTGGATCTGTTTTTGTTGGTATCATCATATCTAAAAAGGGATCTGCAGACCATTTTCCATTTTTCCAATCATCATAAGCCAGTTCCATTCTTTCTATACTATCTGTAAAATGTATATCTCCATTTAAGCATGGGTTTTCTTTCGGTATGGCCGGAAAATTTGGCATGCTATCTAGGCCAATGTTCACCTTGCCTGAGGACCCCCGTATTTTAAAATTTTCTACTTTTTTTAGAAAATCTGCCGGAAGGGAATTTCTATTGACAATTTTTAAAAATGTTCTTTTAAAATCTGCATTTGAAACAATAATATTTGAAAAATATTCATCTTTATTGTTAATTACAACGCCAGTTGCTCTTGAATTTCTTATCATTACATTTGTTACTTCAGATGATGTAAGAATTGTTCCACCCGATGCCTTAAACGAAGATGCTAACGCTTTTGATATTGATCCCATACCTCCACGAGCATAACCCCAAGCTCCTATTGATCCATCAACTTCCCCCATATAATGATGCAACAGGACATATGCTGTGCCAGGTGACATTGGCCCTAAAGCTGTTCCAATAATTCCAGAAAGAGCTATTGAAGCCTTTACAACATCATTTTCAAAATACTCATCTAAAAAATCAGAAATAGACATAGTCCAAAATCTTATTGTTTCGGCCATTTGAGAGGATGAAAGTTCATTAAAGTGCTTAATTAAATAAAACATTTCTGAAATATCTCTTATTCTCAAACTTGCTGGATCTGGGGCTGTTCGCATCAGGAGAGGTTGGATAAAACGGCACTGTCTGGTGACATCTCGAGAATATCTTTCATAAGCTTCGCTATCATGTAAACTATGTCGAGCCATTTCTCTTCTTTTTACATGATGATTGCGATTGGAAGCTAAATAGTTGCCGTCTTTGGTAAAAACAACTCCTCCTTCTATGCCAATTACCTGAAGACCATGTTTTGGTAGCTCTAAATCACGCATAATTTCAGGTCTAAAAAGGCTACAAACATATGAACAGTTTGAATAGATAATTCCTGGGGTTAATTCTCGACTGGTAGTAGCACCACCAATCCATTCATTTTTTTCTAAAACAAGAACATTAAGACCAGATCTTTGAAGATAACAGGCGTTTACTAGGCCATTATGTCCTGATCCAATTATTATCGCATCATAGGATTTTGATAAAGTTGTCATATTTAAGATTCCTGATTTTATTTTATAAAGTTTTAATATACTTTCAATTAATTAAAGACATATTCAAAATAAAGTTTATAAATAAAATCTTTTATTATATTTGTTTATTATAAATGTATATAGTTTATGGTATAAATATTATGAGTTTTTGATTCAAGGGAGAGAATAATGAATAAACTTAAAAGTATATTTACAGGAGTTTTAACAGCTCTTTTATTTTCATTTGGCACCTCTCAAATTTCATTGGTTTATGCTGCAGATAGCGAGCTGATTATTTTTGATTGGTCGGGATATGAGGATCCTAATTTCTTTCTAGCTTATAATGAGAAACATGGAGATGATCCATCTTTTGCTTTTTTTGGTGATGAGGAAGAAGCTTTTCAAAAGCTTCGCTCAGGCTTTAAAGCAGATGTAGCCCATCCTTGTTCTCAATCGATAAGTAAATGGAGAGATGCAGGCCTTATTGAACCATGGGATACATCTAGGATACCTCTACATAAAAGCTTAATCCAAGATTTTGCTGCCGCAGATGGTTTTGTGCATAATGGAGATGTATATTTTATTCCAGTCGATTGGGGTGCAACAGCTACAGCATATAACCCAGAGAAAGTGGATGCTTCAGAAGTTAAAACTTTGCAAATTTTCGTTGATCCAAAGTATCAAGGAAGAACATCAATCGGTGATAATGTTGATGATGCATATGCATTAGCTTATTTGGCAACAGGTTCACCAGATTGGACTAAGGTGACAGTTGAAGATTTTAAAAGAGCTTCAGATTGGTTAAGAGAAGCACATAAAAATGTTGTCACTTATTGGGTTGAAGGTGCAGAACTGGCTCAGTTAATGTCATCTGGACAGGTTTTGGTTTCATGGGCATGGAATGAAACTCCAGTAACAATGGGCTGGGATGGAATAACCGTGGGTTATGAAAGAGAGGCTAAGGAAGGATCGTCAACATGGGTTTGCGGATATGTAAACCTAAAAGATGGTCAAGGTAGTGAGGATAAAGCTTATGACTTTATTAATGCTTGGTTAGATAGTCGAACAGCAGATTATCTTGTTAATGAGTGGGGTTATGGACATTCGAATGCTGATGCAATGAAAGGTCAGGATGCAGAGTGGCTTGTTCAGGCTGGACTTGGCCCAGTTAGTGTTCCAACATTAGGTCAATTACCTATGAATAATGAAATTCGTGAAATGATGATTGCTGAGTTTGAAAAAATCAAAGCAGGATTTTAGTTCATTGAAATCAAAGGCGCCGCATTTATGCGGCGCTTTTTTATGTCTAACATTTATTACAATGAAAAAATGTGAAAAATGATCCTGTACATATAGGAGAGTTG
>MDSZ01227822.1_pt1 | contig 32490 bp, 31 predicted proteins | sample 811201 | NCBI WGS metagenome assembly MDSZ01 (sample SAMN05326647, study PRJNA326480) | marine metagenome | isolation source: seawater | place: Indian Ocean: North | collected 2010 | reverse complement strand
TGTTCAAGAACTAAATGGCACTGAAATAGATAAATTATACATATATTATGCTTTAGATGAGTTTGTTCGTGAAGGTATTACAATATATGATAAATTTGAAAGACCTGGATATATTTTATATGTTCCAAGTGGTCTAGAAAGTTATTATGTATTCCAACCAAATGAAATTGATGATCCATCAATTACTATGAATATTCGTAATAAACCATTATCTATAAAAGACATTCGTAAGAATATTATTAATGAATTAGATGTTGAATTAGGTGAAGAAACTGTAATGGAACCTACTATTGATAAAGGTGATGATTATATTGAAATAGTTTCAAAACTAGTCAAACCCAGTCTAATTTCAAAAAATAAAGATTATGACGACATTAATTTATTAGAATTAATGGAAAGTGTATACAAAATACCAAAGGGAACATTTGTAAAAGATGGAAAAATAACAAATAAAAAAATAGAAAAAATGATATATTTTTACATGTATGATAGTATGAATGGTAAACAATTATTAGATAGATTAAAGAAAAATCAGAGTTTTATAAAGGATTATTTAAAACCCATAACAATTGACAATATATATTTTATACCAAATATTGATGATCTAACAGTAAAAATATATATATTTGATGAAGGTGAATATCGTGAGATTACACCAGCTGATCCACAATATGATATGATAATGGAAGACGATAATAATATAGTAGAGATTATAAATACAATTCCAAAAACTGTTAGATTTAAAAAAGTAAATATTAGTAAATTTGGTTTTAAATACATCGATGTAAAGCATCCACGTGCCAAAGATCAAATACCTTTAATGGCTTACTGTTATAATAATAAAGGTAAGGTATATATAAAGGAAACTGTTATAGAACAAAAATTAAGTAAGAAACAACAATTAAAAGGATCTATTTGTGGTTCCAATAGAACTAAGGGGAAACTGTCTAAAATGATAAGATCTCTTAGTACAGATATTTTTGACATAAAAGGTAAAAAATTAGATAAAATAGAATATAAATTTAATAAGACAAATATGTGTGAAATTATAAAATTTCTTTCATTATATAACAGAATAAATAAAAATTTATTACATTATAAATTTAGTTATGAATTGGATCCTAGAAATATGAAAAAGAATGATCCAGATAATCATATTTTAAATATTACTGAAATTTAACCTTTGTGAGTTAATCCTAATACTTTAGTAAAATTAATAATGGATTCAAATAATTTTAATTTTATTTTATTTCTTAAATCAGAGTCTTTAGACATTAATTCCTTTCGATATGTTTCATAATTACTGGCTTTCCAAACACATTTTTTATGTAATTTTTCTTTTAATCCTCCAAATTCATAATATTCATCAATAATGTTGAATTTTGTGTTTACTAACTCTTCTAATAATTCATTAAGAAATTTAACTTGCCAGGTATTATTTGTTCTAACATGAGCAAATTTTGATTTAATATTAGTAATAGCTAAATTATGATTTTCTGGATGTTTACTATTAAAATGTATAGTTTCCATCAATCTAGGTATAGAAGAATATGGACCACGTTTAATCAAGGTTTCTACTACTCTATCTGTGATATAATCAACATTTTCAGAGTGATAATTATTAATAATGATATTTTGTTGTGCTCCTATATTTTGTTGTTTTTCGACATTTATTCTAGGACCAGCCCTTTTCATTTCTTTAATTTCCTTTTTTAAAACACGGATCTGTTCTTCCAAATCAATTTTAGAATCATTTTCTGGAGGTTCATATTTTTGTAAACTCTTGCGTAATTTACAATTATGTTTTTGATGCCTGTATCTATTTTTAACACTTGAAAACATTTTTAAACAAAATGGGCATCGTTTTTTATCATTTTCAGAATCTTCAAAATCAGAAATTTTTAAGCAAATTTCTTCAGTTTTTTTAGCATTTTTTTTGTCATTTTTTTTGTCATTTTTTTTGTCAAAAAAATAACTTTTTTCACCAAATTTTTCACTTTCAAAAATCGGATTTTTTCCTGAAAATAACTCGTGCAAACCATGGATGTCTCCCTCCTCAAAAACGTCAAAATTGCAAGTGTCCGATTTTACCAGTACACTTTTTTGTTGTGAATTTGAGTTAAAAAGGGGGGTAACATGGGGGGTTTTTTGGGGGGTACCTATCTCGAAATCTAGTGAAAAAGGGGGGTAACATGGGGGTTTTTGGGGGGTAACCGATTTTTCGGATTTAGTTAAAAATGGGGGTAACATGGGGGTAACATGGGGGTTCATGGGGGTACCCCCATTTTGTTGTGAATTTTTAGTCAAATTGTATTTTTTTCGGACAATAGAAATGTCAATATTGGAACAAAGTGGTGGACATAATGTCTTCCTATTTAGGTGAGAACGAAAGTTTCCTTTATATTTAGTAGAATAACCACATCTATCACAAATATACTTAACCATTTATTTATATTAAGAGTAAAATATCTTTAAATTTGTAGTTAATTCTAGTTAATTCTAGTGAATTTGAGTTAACTAAAAAGTAGTTAAATCTAGTGAATTTGAGTTAACTACGATTTTGAGGGGGGGGGGAATTTGAAAGTGCAAGTGTACAGCTTTTGAAAAAAAAGTAAAAACACTTTTTTAAATCGTTCAACCGTGACACCCTGAGACCAAAAAAATCAGTGATTTTTAGCAAAAAAAAATGTTCAAAAAATTGTCAAAAAATTGTCAAAAAAATGCCAAAAAAATTGTAAAAAAAAGTGAAAAAAAATAGATAAAAAAATTAGAAAAAATATTAATATTTATATAAATTTGTTGTATTTAATAATTCTAAGAATCAATTGTAGAATGAGTGATCAGTTAGTTCTGTGAATTCAGGTAATAATTTTATTGTAATCGTTTTCCAAGTTTTTTTGATATCTTGAATAATTGAAATGATTTCGGTACAATCTAAATTGTATCCAAATCTTTTGATGTCATCTGTTGTGAAAAAGTTGTATAATGTAGTTATGAAGTATGATATGAGTCCCATTTTCATGTTTGTTACCATTTTTTTGTTGGAACCACAGTTATCTTGATAATATCTTCTCTTTCGTTCATGAAGAAGCATACAAGAATGAGACCAAGATTTATTTATGAATCTGAAAAAGTCAGAACGATTATTGATATTAAAGTGTTTTTGAAACCATCTGCCAAATCCAACATTTTCAGGTTTTTTATGTGAAAGAGTAAGTGATTCTATAATTGTTCGCACTGTTAAAGCAACCATCTCAGTAATATAAACCGGATTCTCTGAGTATTTAGCACCATCAATTGTACTTTTTAGATTGTGTAAAGTCTCTTCAATAAAACCATCTTTTTCAAAAGAGAAAAAACCAGTTCTATCGATAAAGGTTCTTTTATTATCCCTCATTTTCCATGAATCTGGTATTTTAGACGATATGATACGAATAGACATGTTAACTTGGTATTTTGTTATATTTATGAAATCGTCTGGTTTAAAATCGAAATTGACTAATTTCCACCATTTAGCATATCTCTCTCCTGTTTTTTGTTCAATTATTTTGTTATAAGAGAGGAAACCTAACAATGATTTCAATCCAACTTCAGATTCACCTTTTAAGAACATGTATATATCAAGATTACGAGATAGGTATTCCTGTGTAATTTGAGTCATACCTTCCTGGTATGAGTTAATGAAAATATCAAGGATTGCTTGAGCTTTGTTGTAAAATTGATTATTTATATTATGCAACTCTTTTCGCCTTTTTGACATTTTAGTATGGTCTTTTTCAGTAAGTAATGAATATTCGTCCAATTTTTTGTATAAACTTAGAATTGTGTCATAGTCATATTGATGTAATAAAGCATTTCTGAATACAGCCGTGTTATTTCGAAGTGTTGAAAGAACAGTCATGTTGTTTGAGTAAGTTTGTAAGTTTTGTAAGTTGTCGTAGGTGCCTTCATTAACTTACTGTTTAGAACTATCAAATTTTTTATTAAATAAAAAATTTGAATTTATAATTTAAGAACATTTATCTAAATAAATAATAATAATGTTTCGTAATGAGATAATTGAAAGAAGAGTAATAATAGATCCAGTTGAGATTCGTAGAAATCCGATAGATCGTGATGTAGATAAATCTCAAATAGTAGATAATATTTTAACTAGAAAAATAAAGGAAATGTATGGTGATCGTTGTATTGATACAGGATATGTAGATGCTTCAACTATACAAATAGTGGAACGTAGTATTGGTCGTATTTATGCTGAACATTTAAATGGTAATATTGTATATGATGTTCGTTTTTCAGCGGATGTATGTTGCCCAGTGAAAGGAGATGAAGTTGTAGGCAGAGTTACAAATAGTAATAAGATGGGTCTTTTAGTAAAACATGGTCCATTAAATATAGTATTAGCCCGTCAACATCATGTAAATCGTAAATGTTTTAAACGTATTAATATAGGAGACGATATTCCTGTTAGTATTGTAGGAAGTCGTTTTTCATTAAATGATAAACAAATTTCAGTAATCGGATATTTGGGTGATGTGACTGAATATATAGATGAAGAGGACGTTGAAATGGAAGATACAAGTGTAGTTTCCACTATTACTGATGATGACGATACAGAAAGTGTAGTGTCAGAATTGTTCTAAGTTTTTAATTGTTCGCTATATTTTTTATATTAATATATTAAATGAAGATATATGGTAACTTCAATTGCGAACTCAATTGAATATAAAAAGGAATTAAAGAGAGAAATAGAAAAATTAAGACGTGAAGAGCATCTAGAAATATTTAAGATAATAAGAACAGAAACAGATAAATATACCGAAAATAATAATGGAATTTTTGTTAATTTAAAAAATTTAGCACCGGAGACACTATATAAAATAGGGTCTTTTGTGAAATATTGTAAAGAAAATATAAATAATTTTCAAAAGGTAGAAGATAAAAAAAGAAAAATAATAACACAAAATAAAGATAATGATGAGATAACAATAAATATAGATAGCGAGTATAGTAATTATAAGATAGAGGAAGAGGAAGAGGTAATTGTTAAACAATTGGATAGTACTATACCGGAGAGAACAGATTATGATGAAAATTATCAATATCCAAAATTAAGCTATAAAAATCCCAAATTAAGTGGGGTAAGTGGAAGAATTATAAAAAAATGTAAAACTATTGAGAACAATGTGTTATTATTAAAGCAATCTTCATTGTTAACTATGGATAATATAAACGAATTGAATGAGAATGATGAATTATTGGATGTTGAAGAGTTAGTTGTAGAAATATAAAAATTTGAATTTAAAAGTAATTAAAAGAATTTAATTACTTATAATTATGTTAAAAGTATTACAGAGTTTAAAGGTAGATGATCATTTTGTAAATGAAGTAAGTAGTTTGACTAGCCGGTACATTCAAAGTAATTCAATTGTTAAAGTAAAATCATCAGATAAAACTATTAAACAAACAAGAAAAAAAAATCGTATTCTAAAGTCAAAAACAACAAAAGCAGTAAAGTCAAAGACAACGCTAAATACGAAAATAGATAAATTTGTTTCATCTAGTTCTGCCAGTAATAATATTATTGATGGAATTAATTCAGTTTTGGATGATAATTGGTATATAATGGATGGACATCGTGGACGTTATGATACATTCTATTCAGCAGTATTGATGATATTAGATGATGATTATTGTGCTTTATCAGGTCGTGAACGATTATCTAGAATTGGAACACTTAAAAAGAAAATGTTAGTTGATTTAGTTGGAGAAAATTTATATAGATTATTTCAATATCATTTAGATCGTTCATTTAATAAGACAGAATTAGTAGAAGCTCTTACAGAAGGCAAGATAATACCAGTAATATATAAATATTTATCAGATTACTTTGATATTAATATATGTTGTATAGAAAAGTCAACAAAACGTTCCAAGATATATAGGAATAAGTGTTATAGGACAGTATCAATTATATTAATAGAAAATGAAAATGGGACATATTCTTCAGTATTATCATCTAGTGGAAACCATTTTATTCATCCTGATTCAATAAAGAAAGTAATAGATAAATATCCGTTAAAAGAATCAATAAAACCTGAGAAAAAAATAATAGATAAACCAAAGTTTAAAAGTATTAAGTTATCAGATAAACATTATACTGAAAATAAATTTAGATTATATAGTATTGGAAGATATACGATTGGTGAACTACAAAATATTGCTGATACATATAATATTTCACTATATAATATAAAAGTATTGAAAAGTGGTGAAAAACGTGTGAAAAATAAAACTAAAAATGAATTATATACCTTGATTAAGGAAAGGTGTGGAATTAAAGAATAGAATGATATTCTTCTACATTACGGTATCTTTGTCTCTCAATTTCTATTATTTTTTTTCCAGCACAGTAAGCTAACAACATAAAAAAGATTAAAAAAATTATTCCACAAGCTATAATAATTGTTGAAATAGTGTCCATAGTTAAAATATTATATTATCAAACTTTTAAATAAAAAAAATTTTGATAATTAGACATAAGAATTATCAACTTATAAAATCTATTATAAGTATAACATGAATGTAGATAAAAAGGAAAAAGGTGTATTGGAATGTTTATTAAAAAAAATTTCACCAATAACGGAATTTGAGGTTCGTTTTGGATTACCAATACGTCGTTTCGGTTATGATAAAAATAGAGTTAGTCGCGAAAAATTTATAGAAACTTTAAAATATTTCCGTGATAATTATGACATAAAAGAGACAACGACAATATTGGACATATGGTGTAAGAGTAAGAATGGATTTAATCGTAATAATATTCGTGTATCTTTGGAAGGTGAAGATACAATAAGTGAGTATTGTAAAACTGATAAAATTGATCCAACGTCTTCCAGTGTTAAAATGGTGTATAAGAATAACTTATTTTGGTCAACTGATGAATTAGATAATATGATAAATGAGCTTCGTGTATGGACTGAATTTGAAGAAGGTGGAAGAAAGCGACGTTTAACAGCAGATTATGATTCAGATTTAGGTGTTCGTTTTAGTGTGAAATCTGAAATACCTATAATTTATAGTGGTCTTGGTGGACGTAGTAAGTATAATATTGATCCATTATATCGTAATTACTTAAAGGAAAATAAACTGTTATCAAAACATGTATATCGTGATGTAGACAGTTTTAATTTAAGTGGAACAAAGGTATATCGTTATAAACGTAGATTTTCATTTTTCTCAGCAGACAAGATGTTTAGATATGATTTTACTATAGTAAAGTCATCTAGGAAAAATAGTAGAAATAATATGGAATTTACTCGTTCGTTCACAAGTTCTCGTGTATTGGAAGGTTTAGAGGAATATGAGATAGAGATGGAATATATAGGTGAATCTCCTAAAGATTATAGCAAGGTAATTTCAAGTTTACAGGAAAACATAGGAACAATGATGGGATTATTACAATCAACCGATTCACCAATTCCAATAAGTGAGATGAATGATGTATCTAATAAATATAAAAAGTTGATAGTAGAAAATTGGGTTAATAGAATAAAGGATAAGATATCAGTGCTTGAGGGTGATAAAGATGGTGAACATGGTCGTGAGTTATCAATGTTAAATAAACGATTAAAAAATTACATATATATGCGCGAAGGTAAACAACAGATTAGTGATAGAGTCCGTATTGAGAATACATTTATAGGTCCAAAACCATATACATTGGAATTAGAGAATTTCGGTGATGTTAAGCGTAATCCATTTACAATAGAGAGTGGTTATTCTGTTACAGATAAAGCAGATGGTATTCGTATGTTGATGTATATTAATGATAAAGGGCATATTTATTACATAGACAATCGTTTTCACATTAAAAGTAAACGAATTGGTAAATATGTTGCTAAAAAGAGTTTATATGATACAGTAATTGATGGTGAATGGGTAGAGCGTGCTTCTGATGGATCTCGTTTGAATATTTATCTTGCTTTTGATATTTACTTTCATGGTGGTAAATCAGTAGAAGATTTACCTTTATTAGGGACAAAATCGAAACCTGGTAGATATGATATATTAAAGAGTGTGTTCGAAGAGATGTCAAAAGATATAACTGAAATAAAAACTCATTTTTGGTATAAAAAGTTCTATTTTTGTAATAGTAGTAAGGATATATTCAGTTTATCAAAGGAATGTTATGAAGATGATAGGGAATATAACATTGATGGACTTATATTTACACCAATGTATTTACCAGTTGGTGTAGATGGTATATCAGAGAGTGGATTTAAATTGGATAAGAAAAGTAGTAAATATGTATTTAATGCTACATCAGGTTCTTGGAAACGTGCTTTAAAATGGAAACCATTAGATGAACAGTCGATTGATTTCTTTGTAGAGTTTGAAAAGAAAGATGGTAAACAAGTAATTTTAAATAAACTTGTTGAAATTGATGGTGTAGAACATTCAATAGCATATAAACGAATGAAATTATTTGTAGGTGCTAATAAATCGGACAAAGATTTAATGATGCGTATGAATCCTTGTATGGAAGTTGCTGGTGCGGTTGTATCAAGTAAAACAGGTAATTACACAGTTCCGATGTTATTTAGACCCCACTATAATTGGTATACAAATTTAGATACAGCAAATGTTCCACTTTCAAATAGAAATAGATTAATTACGGTTGATGGTGTTAAGAGTGGAAATATTTTAGGTTCTATTTATGATAGTAGTAGTATAAATGTTCGTGATAAAAGTGTAGTAGAGTTTGTATATGATGGACTTGCGCCTGAAGGTTTTAGATGGAAAATTTTGCGTGTTCGTGAAGACAAAACGGAAGAATACGATAGATTGGTTCATAAGAGAGGTATAATGTTTAGAACGTTTATGGATAATCGTGATAAGATAAATAATGTAATTAGATTTGAGGAGGGTCATAATTATACTTTATCTGAGCGTAATATGGTAAATACACTTTGGAGGGATTGTAATACTTTGTTCCGTGCTTTTGGAGTTAAGATGCGTGGTAATATTTATGAACGTGTATTATCATTAAAGGATGCTATGTCAGCAGACGGGATATCTATTATTAAGAATGAGAGTGATATACCGATACATTTTAATTATGGAAATTATTATACGACAGCATTTAACGTATGGAATGCGATAAATAATCCAATAACGAATGACATGTTATTTGGTCGTGAATCAATTCCAGAATTGGATGACGATAGATATTATCGTGCTAATATTGACAGAAGCGAATCACAAACATACCGTATGCAGTTGTTTCATAATAAATATATTAAATCGACATTGATACATTTAGCTACAAAAGGTAAACGAGAACCTACGTTATTAGATTTATGTTGTGGTAAAGCAGGTGATTTATTTAAATGGAAGAGTGCTGGTATTAAAAAGGTTTTGGGTGTAGATGTATCTAGAGATAATATATATAATAAAGGAGATGGTGCTTGTGTACGTTATATGAACATGGCTCGAACCGCAAGTAGTGTAGAAATGATGGATATAGATTTTTTAGTAGGTGATTGTGGTAATCTGATGTCTAGTTTAGAGGCTTTTACGGATGAACGTAGTAGTGAATATTATATGAATAATTATTTGGAGATGGATGGGACGCCTATGAAATTTGATATAGTTAGCACACAATTCGCTATACATTACTTTTTCAACACACGTTCACGTGTAGATACATTTTTACGAAATGTAGAGGAACATTTATTGCCAGGAGGGTTATTTATTGGAACAGTATTAAATGGCGCTTCAGTATATGAAAGATTATGTGCTAAACCAGATGAGACAATGATATCAGAGTATGATGATCGAGATAATTTGGTATGGTCGATTGAAAGAAAATTTAAGAGTTGTAGTAGAACAGGTAATGATTTTTACGATTTAAAAACCAATGAACCTGTTAATTTTGAGATAGAGATACGTCTTCCAAGTATTACAGGTGAAGGTGTGAGTTATAAGGAATGGTTGGTTAACTTTGATTATTTAGTAAAACGAGCTAAAGAGAGAAATTTGGTATTATATCGTGATGCGAATATACCAGCTACAGATATATTTGAATCTTTATACAATATTAATATGAAACGTGATAGTAAAATTGAGATGACTAGTGCTGAGAAGAAGCTATCGTTTATGTATAGATATTTCATATTCAGAAAAGAGGTTTAAAAAGAAAAGCAATAATATAATTTATGTCCAATATTGTGAGTGTTTCCCCTAATATTTTATTAAAGTGTGTAAGTAGTGTAGAACCTAATATATCTGTATGTAGAGATAGTGAATTATTTATTGATAAAACCCATTTTTATATGTATAATCAAATGATTAGTTGTAAACAGAAAATTGGTGAAGTCTCGTATAGTAAGCATTGGGAGAAGATGAAAAAAAGAACAAATCCGTATGAATTAATCCATACTACACATAGTAATAAGAATATGAGTGTAGCAGATTATATTCCGTTAAGTCGATCATATTTCAAGTTATGGGAAATGTTAAAAAAATATGAATTAATAGGTGATGTAAATTCTATTATTACAGCACATTTAGCAGAGGGACCTGGTGGTTTTATGGAAGCTACCAGATATTATAGAAGAAATCGCATAGATTATATGTATGGTATAACATTACGTTCGACAAGCGGTGAAGTTCCAGGGTGGTCTTCTAGTAAGCGATTTTTAAAACGTAATAGGAATGTTCAAATATCATATGGTAGTGATGGGACGGGTAATTTATATAATATTAATAATATTATAAGTTTTAGAGATGTTGTAGGTAAGGGTAATGTTGATTTTATAACGGCTGATGGTGGTTTCGATTTTTCAGTTGATTTTGACAATCAAGAATATTTATTTTATAGATTATTATTATGTGAGATAACTACTGCTTTATCTATTCAAAAATTGGGTGGTACATTTGTGTGTAAAATCTTTGATATTTTTCATAAATTTACTTATGAAATGATATATATATTGTATAATTTGTATGATAGTATAATAATTGAAAAACCAGTCACGAGTCGTCCAGCCAATTCTGAAAAGTATATAATAGCTCGTGGTTTTCGTGGTATATCAAATGTTTATTTAAAAAAATTACAAGATATTGTTCTTCATTGGAATAACAATATAACGGGTATATTAGAAGAGCCTGTTAGTAAGATGTTTTTAGAAAAATTAACTGATTTTAATTTACAATTTAATTTTTATCAGATGAAAAATATAAAATTGACATTAACATTAATAAAAAATCGTCATACAACAGAAGAGTTAGATGAAATACGTAAACAACAATGTTATAATGCTGTAAATTGGTGTAATAGATACAAACAAAAAATAAATAGAAATTGTTTTGTGTTGAAAAAGTATTATAATTGGAGATTACTTCCGAAAAAAAATATTATAAAAAAATAAATAAATACAAATGAACCTTTTCAATTGTGATCATATAGACAAAAAATATAATGAATTAGATATAATTACTATAATTGTATATGCTATATTAAGTTTCGTAGCAGGTGGTATTGTTGGTTTTATCATAACAATTTTTGTAAATTTATTAAATTCTGATACACCTACTGAAGCATCCATGGCAGAACAATTGGGTGCTATAGTTCCATCTTTTGGTTTTTTAGGTTTAATGATTTATATAGGATTATTTTTCTATCAGTATAAAAAATGTACTGGTGTTTATCCTGGAAAGGATAATAATTAATTTTTACATATACATAGACATTTCAATTCTAGTTAATTTGCTATTATCTTCATGTGTTTTTAATAGTTGATCAACTATAGTATTCGTAATTTGTAATGGGAATTTATAAGTATTTGGTAATATTTTAGTAGAAATAGATTTACTATCTCCAAGTAATATAGCAACATTTAATTTAGATAATATACGTGTAAGTGAACGTTTAAGTGAACGGACACCAGCTTCTTCATTTGTAAAATTGCTTATTATATATCCTAATACACTGTCCTTAAATAGCACTATATTAGATTCCATACCAAGTTCACTAAAAATATCAGGTAATAAGAATTTTTTGGCTAGCTCAATTTTTTGCGTTTTATCGAACCCATGTGTTTTAATAATAGTCATTCTATCTCTTAAGATAGGATTTATTAATTCGATATCATTAAATGAAAATACAAAAAGTGATTTTGATAAGTCAAAGTCAATCCCAGAATAATATTTATCATGAAAAGCATCGTTTTGACTAAAATCTGTTAAATGACATAGAATATTATGTATTTCATGACCTCTTGCTGTATCACTTACTTTATCTAATTCATCAAAATAAAAAATTGGATTCATACAATCGATACTATTTTCCCCTAAAATTTCAACAATTCTACCAGGAACAGAACCTTCGTATGTATAACTATGACCTTCTAGAAATGACGCATCTGTAGCACCACCAAGTGTAATAAATGCGAATGGTTTATCAATTGCTTTTGAAATACCTTTTCGAACAAGTGTGGTTTTACCATTACCAGGTGGACCTAAAATTCCGATTACATTACCATGTGAAGATGGATTACTAATCCACTTAGAAATCAACAACATGATTTCAGTTTTAGCATCGTGATGTCCATAAACTGCTGAATCTAATGTTTTATAAGCTTCATTTAAATATTCAGTAATTTTAGCAGAATCATCATGTTTATTAACCCTAGGTTCAATATACTTTCCAAATGGTATACGCATAATACCATCAACCCATTTTTTTAATTTATAATATTCACCACTACTCTTATCGATATTATTAATAATATTAACTTTTTCCAATAGAGAACGTTTAATACTGGAAGAGAAAGGACATTTTAATATTTTAAATCGGATAGGTATATTTTCTGAATCTTTTATTAATGAGCGTTCAATATTAAATATCTCATCACGTTCACTCTTATCTAAACTTTCATAATATGTTCTTTCCATCAGATTATAATTTTTATATAAATTGCGTTTTGTATATCTTTCTGTGGTAGTTTCTGAAGATTTATCTGGATGACTGGAGGATGGTTCTGTAGTTATAGGTTTATCTAAGGCATCAATAAGGGTTTTAGTTAACATAGAATATAACATTTCAGTTTGCTTTATCTCTTCGAGTTCTTGTGTCTCATAATCATAATCAATAAGTCCTTTTACATTTCCGTGTTCATCGACATCATTATCATCAATATCATCATCTTTACACAAGGAAAGATGAATTTTCAAATTAGATTCATCTTCTAAAGTTTTGAGATAGTTCAAATATTCTAATTCTTCTTTTGGATCATAATCACTATCGCTATCACTGTCTTTAAAAGTTGGTTTTTCACTAACATTTTTTTCAACAAATGAATGTGATTTTTTTTTCATTTCAATGCCTATTTTCTTTTTAGAATTTCGAATGGTTTTTATATCATCTCCATTCAAGTTATTTTTTCGTTTTGATTTTCCTTTTGAGCGCGTATTATAAGAATGGGTTGGTTTATCCTTGTCCATTATTATTAAAAGTTATTTTTAATAATAATTATTGATTTATTTTTAATATTAATTCAAAAATGGTCTATTATATTATATTTGATCAGGTGAAAACGTGCGATTACCACCTCTTTTATTTATAAAGTCTCGTTGTTCAGAGCTAAAGCAAACACATCCTCTATCAGTTGACCATGTACTGGGACAACATTGTAAACTAACTACATTAGAATCAAACATAACCATACTTCTTTTAGAACCTTTAACACCATCTACAAACGGTGGTTTAATATTATCTAATCTCTCTTCGCGACTCATCATTGAATTAAGAGGGACATCATGACCTTGAACAATATATTCACGTTTTTTAGATAATGGGACTGATTCAGGTTTTGGCATAATTCTCCATTCATTTTTCTTTTCTAAAACCATTCCATCTAAATCACTCATTTTATATTTATAGTTTGCGTCAGCATAACTAACATTTTCTATAATGCCTTTATTAATATCATTATCTCTGACTCTTTCATTTTCAGGTTCAATTTTAGTATTTTCTTGAAATCTTATTTCTTGATCACTTGCGTATTGTTCATTTTTATCATCGCCATCATCCTTTATCACATTTTGATAATGTTCAGATTTATAATTAATAAAATTATTATAAAACATATCAACTATCATAATTGAAAATAATAAAATTAATATATTAGAATAAAAATTACCTTGTAGGTGAGGATAGATTAGATATATAACAAAAGATAAAATAATATATTTAAGAAAATATGTATTGAAACGAATACTTAATAAAAGTAAAACAGATAATATTATAAATAGTAATAATTTGTTATTATTATGTAAAAAAATTAATGTATTTTGAAACATATAATATATATATTAGGTGGATAAAATAAAATAATTTAAGAGATATAACATTGTTATAAATAATATGTGGGTATATTTGACACTAACTAGTTTTTCATTTTATATATTGTATCGTAATTTTCCAGATATAGGTGATATTTTATTATTTATAGTTCATGGGTATGAAAAAATAAATAATTTATTGAAACCTATAAAGTTAATTATGGAGGATAAACGTGAAATTACTGAAGTTTATATCAATAATAAAAAATCAACAATTGAAAAAATAAAAGAATGTGATGATAGAGATTTAGTAGAAATATTGTGGAGAAACCGTTATAGGGCGATATATAATGGAAATAATTTGGATCTTACATGTCCATTTGATAGTTGTAGTGATACAACTAATATATTATTTGCGAATTTATATAAATCTAATGGAGAGGTAATAGATATAACGGAACGTTTAAATGAGTATAGTGGACCAACTGGTAATTTTTTTAAAAATTATGAGAATATACACAATGATTCTAAAAATTTGTATGATTCCGATAGGAATTTAATGTTATCAACAAAAGACGATTATATTATTTTAATGGACAAGAGAGGTGAAGAAATACGGATAGAGTTATAAATATAAAGGGAAAAATATATATAAATATAGAATGAAGACATCCTTAAAAAGTAAATGGGTATTATGGGTTCATAAAGTAAATGATTCAGACTGGTCATTAGATAGTTATGAAAAAATATGTGAAATTGACAGTATAGAAAATTTTTGGTTAATATATAATAATTGGGACGAACATCTACCTAGATTAGATATGGGAATATTTTTTTTGATGCGTGAAGGGATATTTCCAAAATGGGAAGATGCTCGTAATATAAATGGTGGTTGTTGGTCAATGCGTGTGAGTCGTAATGATATTTGTAATACATGGAATGAATTGACTATGGCGATGATTGGTGAATATTTATGTTTAGAGGATGATAAAAACAATGATATAAATGGTTTATCTATAAGTCCAAAAAAGAATTTTTGTGTGATAAAGATTTGGAATACTCAATGTATAGATACAGAAACGGATATATTTTCAGATATACCATTTTTAGATCTATCGGGTTCAATATATAGAAAATGGGGTGAAGCGTTAGAAGCTGATCGTGAAAAGTTAAAACATAAATAAATTATATATTTGAAAAAAAATAAATATTAAAATATACACAGAATATAACTGAAATTTAAAATTTACGAAAATGACAAAAAATCAATTATTTCGTAAAATACCACCAAAAGACTTGGTGAATCAGATAGTTAAAGCGTTTGGATTAAAGTCATTGGATGATGAGACTAAATTTTCTAAAAAGAAATTAAAGATGATAAAAACTGTAGAATCTGTTAATTTATTAAAATCACAATTAGAAAAGTATTATTTGCCATGTAAAGCTAGAACATATTTAAATGGTTTAAATGAGAAAAATGTGATAACAGTATTACGTCAATGTATTCGTATATACGGATATCGGATAATTTCAAAAGAAAAATATATGAAAGGTGAGAAATACATTTTGTATAGATTGGAAGAAGACTTACGAAAAAGTGATGGTGATAAGCTTATAGAAGATAAGAGTTCAAAAATCAAAAAAAAGGTAGAACAAATAATAATAAATTTTGATTAAAAAATAGGTATATAATATATAATGCGGGAATTAGAGAAATTTATAAGTTGTGGTGGTCAATCTCGTGAAAATTTTGTATCGAGTGAACAGATGACAGATAAGGATAGAAATGAATTATTAGACAAAATAAATAAACAATTAGATCGTCTTCGTGAAATTGTAAATGAAGGTGAAACATCCTCTAAAAAGGAAGAAGAAAAAGAGGAAAAAAAAGAAGATGACACTACGGATAAGGAGGAGAAACGTGAAGGATTTGTAAATAGAAATAGTATATTATATTGTATATTTTTAGCTATAGTTATGATAATGGTAATTCTATGGTTATTTAGGAAATAGATAAAAAAAATAATTGTAAAGAAAGATTCTTTAAAATTATTTAACAAAGGATTTAATTATAAAATACACGTTCAACACGTACACCTTGACATTCTTTATCAATAAGAATAGTAGTAGAATCGTTAATATTGCTGTTTGAGCTAACATTGTTGATATTTAATCCACATATTAATGCTCCGATAAGTTTATTATTAAGAGAAACAGCGATGCCCATTCCATTAGTAGATACAATATCACAAGCACTGTTATTGAGGAAATGAACTTGTTTACCAGAAGACGCAATAAACGCACAAGCGTTGAAACCAATAAATATTCTGGAAGAAATTAAACCAGAATCCATCATTAAGATACTTTCAGAGAAATATCTTGCTTTGGCTATATCCATTTCAGCTTTTGTAAGAGATTTACCAATATTACGTAAATTATTGACACGGATATTATTTACATATGCATGAGTAGCACAGTCAAGTCTAATTGCAACAAGACCTTTACTAATGTGTCCCATATTATCGATACCTCTACATAATTCCAATGGTTTAGAAAGTGATGGAGAAGTTATAGCATCAATCATTTCATCAGTTAAACCGCTAATTTCTTTTCTTTCAGTAATTGGCACTAGCTTAAGTAATCTTAGTATTTCAGTTGTTAATTTATTATCCATAGTTGCTGTTCTAACAACTGAACCGGCTATAAGGTTGATAGGTTTTCCATTTTGAGCTACAGATATATCTTCAAATACATTAACGGCCATATCTTTGATAGTTGAATTTTGTATATATACAACACGACTATTATCATCAGTAGAATTACTGATATGTTGTGAAAAATCGTGAATACTTGGTCCTTTTTTTGTAATAGATACACCATATTGACCACATGGGGATAACCATTTATTAACTTCATTACTGAAATCTGGAAACTCTCTAGCTACGATAAGTAAATCATCGATAGTATATGCTATTTTAATTTTTAATAACATTTTTTCGATAGCGTTTCTTAATACAAGTAATTCTTCTTCTGCGACTTTTGCTTTTAATAATGATTTGAAACCGAGTGTTACAGTAACCCAGAAAGGTGTAAATGGAACTTTTTGTAATGATTTATGAACAATAATATTTTCAATAATACTATTATCAAGATTATTGAGAGTTATAGCACTAACTTCAAAATCACTAAATTGGATATCATCAATAATAACGTATTTATTATTATTACCGTGTATTCCTGAATGTGAAGTAAGACCTAATGCTCCATTCTTTATAATTACGAATTGTGGTTCTTTAAAATATGGTAATTTTACACCTGGAATTGGTCCTACAACAGGACATTGTTTACCAGCACTAGTTTCTGTACAGGATTTTTTAGGATCTAATATAAATGGGAAATTGTTAAGTTGAATAAGATTAAAAAAACGTTGAACTGCGTAAAAGCGTGGTGTTTGAAAGATAGAATATCCAGCTAAATCAAGTATAACATTATCACTTTCGATAATAATACCAGCATGATTGCCAAATATATGTTCTGATTTTTTGTCTAATGAAAGCATGTATTTATTGATATCAGAACCAGGAATATCAATGGCTATATCTTCAGTAAGATAATAATAACCTGGTCTAGTTATTCTGTAAATACCATTAACAATATTAGCTTGTGAGATAGCATATCTATAATAGTAAAGATTTACAGCAGAATGTATACTATTACAGATGTAATTACGAAGTCCAGTACTGTCATAATAATTAGTAGTCATAATATATATTAATTAGATATTTAAAAATAATATATGAAATTTTAAGAATTTCTAGTTTGTGATTTACCGACTACATTTTCATCGATATTTATTTCGAGACCCATTGATGCTCTATATAATAATGTAAACCATAATGTAGATTTAACAATATCTTTGTATGAAGCTTTTTCAAACCAATTATGTCTAAAATTATTTTTAATAAGATTTCTATCAAAATTAAATAAATATAAATTTTTAGGATTTGGAACAGAACCAATATTACTCGATAATAAACTATCGGGTCCAATTAATTTTAATTTACAATCCCTAGTTCCATTCATAGAAGCATCAAATAAGTGAATTTTAGATGGGAATTTTTGTAAAACCGTTTTCAAGGCATTTTCACCTCTTTTATTAAATGAGTAATCATTTTGATAATTATTCAGAGATAATAAACTATTATGCCATTCTTGTATAATTGGAGAATTAGCTGGAGCCATAAAAATAGAACGATCGGGGTTGTCTGAATTTAAACAGAAGTATTCATCAGAATCACAACTAAATCCACCGAAAAATAATCCATTAGTTAAAATATGACTATACAATGGTCTAATATCTTTTAAAAGGATAGTAGAAGCTGGCATCCATACACCTCCATATTTATTAAGAATATGAACAACAAACATGTCATACATAAACTTTGGATTTTTACCTTTTAGATCTTTAAGTAAAGTCTTTGGAACATATTGATGAATATTACTTGGACTTAATACATGAATATTAAAGTGTTTACTACTATGTTTTTTAATAGTTTCTATACACATTTTAATATAATCAGGAACATATTCAGCATTACTTCTACTGTAAAATGATTGCCAAACTGTAGAATTATATTCTGTAGGAGACCATATCCATAAATTTGGCTTATTTAAGTTTACCATTGGATGATGATTAAAACGCTCTCTTAATAAGAATCCCCCCAATCCACATACTATAATAATAAATGCTATAAGATACAATATGTCTTTCATTTTTTTACTTTTCATTTATAATTAAATGAGAGAAATATTATATTACGAGATAAGTAAAATTAATTGGAATTAAAAGTATATAAGAGTATAAAACTATATATATATAAAAGGAATAAGATGTCAGAATATACTTCCATGGAATTTTATAATTCAACAATTGAGGCGATAGAGGATCGTTATGAATCCCATCGTTCTCTATTGGAAAAGATTGCGATTGATTTGGGACACGGTGATCGTGTCGATGAATTAATAGAGAAATTTTTAGGTGAGCCAATTAAATTCAAGAAACGACGTGATCCACGTCAACCAAAGAGACCTTTATCTGGTTATTTACAATTTTGTAAATCCCAACGTTTGAAAATTAAAGAAGATTATCCTGAATTAAAGATGACAGAATTATCATCAAAAATGGGTCAGATTTGGAAAAATTTATCAGAGGAAGAGCGAAAGCCTTACAATGAAGCATTTTTAACTGATAAAGACCGTTATGAGGCAGAGATGGAGGAATTTATAGCATCAAAGGATTATTAAAGATATTGATTATTAATACTTAGTATATTGAGTATAGCACATTTCCTATATTTAACAACACGGATAATTGTTTGAAGTCTATTAGTTTCCTGTGCTAAATGAACTAATAAATTAGCAATATTAGTATTTGCTGGTATATTACCGGCATTATTTGTAAGAGGTTTCGAAATACCATAAGAAATCGCACCATATGTTCCATTTCCATTATCAACAATAGAAATGAAATAATTCCATTCAATTCTACAAATATTATTTGATGACGTTAATTGTGTTCTTGGTATAATATTCCAAGACCAATTTGTATTAAATAAGGTTCTGTTATCAACTTTAGTATTTTTAAGATAATTTAAAATTTTTTTTTTAACAGCATCGGCTTCAACAGTTGTTCTAGTTTGTGATAATTCACTAAATAAATTAATAAGACTAACAATACCTATTTCAGCCTGTGCTAATATTCTGAGTGCTCTTTCTACAGTTAAGGTTGTTGTATATAAATTGGTACTATATTCAGATAAGTCAAAGTTCATTTATATATAAAAGACAAAAAAAAAGTTATATTATATCAATTCTATTTAGTCATCGAATATACATTTACCACCAGTAATTTTATCGATTAAATCAAGATCTCTTTTATTGGATGATACTTCTTTTTTTGATTTTTTTGATCTATTTTGTTTGCGTTTTTCACGTTCAATAAATTCTGGATGATTTTCAATACCTAAATTTCTCCAAGTTAACACTTCAGACCAAAATTCATATACAGTAGGTAGAATAGACTCAAACCAACTTCTATCCCTATAAATACGAACACAAGAATATACTTTAAAATAGAAATATGTTTGATTAATTGATACAATATCTGTTCTTTCTGTTGAAAATACATCGTTAATCATCTTATTTGCCGCTGCCAATTGTTCTGAAACTCCTACATCAAACGGAGGATATAAATATTCGCTTTTACCATCTTCTAGTAGCAATTCTATGACAATACCCTTTTCCAAACCATAAGATTTACTAACCGTTTTACCTTCAACACTATCTTCTAAATATTCAACTTGCGTAGGATATTCAGAAATACTAACTTCTAAGAAATCACAAATTTCTAAGTCAGCCACTTCTAATTGTAGTTGCATCTGTGCCCAATAATAGATTGGTGGAAACCCTTTAATAACTCTACTATAAGGACATTTAATTTCTAACATAACACCTTCATCACTAATACCATCTGGAGAAGCACCTAGCATTTCATACTTTGGATGAGGTAAACAACCAAACTCAGTAATATTACGACCTGTTCTAATCTCATAAGCACGACAAGCTACATCTTCAAACTTGGTGCCATGAATAGTAAATTTATTTGCGGAATATGTTGTATTTCCAGTTACTTTACGTTCTAATAAATCAAATGGTCTCGCATAATGCCCAATATTTAAAACTGATGCTAAATCACTTGCTGTAATACGACCTAATCTAAATTCAAACCATTCTTTAGTTCTCTGTTTTGGTAGTGGAATAGTTTCTAAATATTCTACCTGTAGACTTTTATCTACTAAAAAATCTCTACCAGTTTCGTTAAAATACCAGTCCTGAACTTGTTTAAATACAATAACTTCTGGACATTTCGGAAATACTTGTAAAATAATATTTAACATAAATTCATATAAATTGTAAAATCCCATTTTTTGATATTCACCTCCATGATCTCTTATATCTTCTAATCCCATATTGATACAAGTATGAATATCATTTATTGTTTCATCATTTAATTCCATTTATTAATAATAATACTATAATCTTTATCTTCAAATTTTTTAGAAAATTTGATATTAAAACATAGATAATAATTTATTAAAAGATGGATTCTACATATTGTTCAAAAATAAATTTAATTCGCAAAGAGATTAAAACGTTGAATATGACAATGAGTGATAAAGAAACATATACATTAGAAAAACGAAAACCAAAAGCATCAGATGATCCGGAATACCGTTCATTTGCTCTCAAAAAATTTCAATCTACAATTAATTATAAAACGTTTAAAAGGAGAGAAAAGGAAGCTTTACGTAAGATGAATGCTAAATATGAAACAGTAGAAAAAACGATAGATGATATGGATGAATTTCAAAATCAAAAGATAGAAACTGAAATGAAACGAATTGGTCGTTGGAATAGATTAGATAAATGGCAAAAAAATAATAGAATAGAAGATTTTTTAAAGAGATACGCTGTAGGTGATAACTTTGTTTATAAGGATGATAAAGGCGAAATTCATATCAAGTTAGATGATATGAAAAAAGCATTAATACGTGTTAAAACACGGGATATTATTTGGAAGGAGGGTATTATACAAGATATTAATTCAATCCGCGGTTATTTGTAATTGCTAAAGTTTGTTGTCTACCACCTGTTATTACATTTCTAACACGATTAAAATGTTGTGTAATTTGTCTATCACGTTCTTGTAATCTTTCAATTCTACGTCGTTCGCGTTCTTCATTTTTTCTTTTTATTTCAGCTTCTCTCCTTGCGTCTTCAGAACTCAATGTATAACTTATATTACTTCTATCCATTTTAAGATCTCCAATACTATCATAGCCTTTTCTATCATTTCGCCCACCAGTAATTGTTGTTTTGGTATGAGCAATTTTATAATCAGTAAATTGTAATGTTTTTTTATGACTATGTCCCATAATAGTAGAAGTACCATCACTACTAAAATCTTTAATTTTTCCTCTACCTAGTTCAACACATCCGACACCTGAACTAGAAACTAGAGCATTTGGTTTATGGTATTTTACGACTGAATTAACTTGACTGTTTGTATCGCGTTCATCATTAAATACTGAATTAAAAATATCCAAATTAAAACCGTCTGAAAATAATGGTTTTGTAGATTTTTCACTTGGTGATGTATCATTTATCCAATCACCGTATCCAGCGTCTTCAGGAGTATCCATTCTATGTTCAGAATATAATTTATTAAAACGATTTATATTAAAACCACCGTTATCATCATTTAGATGAACAGGAGCTTCTGTTGATTGTCCACTCATGTATTTGTTGGAATCTTCTCTCATATCAGAATAACTATGATTATTTTCGCGTTTTTTATGTTCATCAAGTAGAAATATATAAGATTTAGTAATAACTTTAAATACACGTGGATCTCCACCTTTATCAGGGTGAGTTTTCATAGCCATTTTTTTATAAGATCTTTTCAATTGTGCTAGTGTAAAATTTTTATTGAGACTCAATATTTTATACGGGTCAAATTTAGATTTTTTAAATTTATTTAATTCACCTTGGAATGCTTTTTTGCGTTTTTCTTTTTCTCTCATAAACTGCTTTCGTCTCTGTTGTTCACTCCTTTTAAAATCCTCTTCTAGTCTCTTTTCAGACGCTTCAAAATCTTCTATATTGTTTATACCTCGGGCAATTTCAGCATTATTTGTTGTTTTATGAGAACTATATTTAGACTTTTCTTTATTATGAACTTGTAATTTAGGTTGTACACGTTCTTTATAAATAGGTTTCCTACTAGATACATTTAACCTATCATTCATTCTATCATATGTTCTATTTTTTACCATTTCCCTCATATTATTACTACTAAAATGATATTGATTCATTTTATTTTGTGTTTTATATGTTTCATTTAATACTCTGTTATGTTCGTTATTATGTATTACTTTTTGTTTATATGCCATATTATTTTTCATCATTTGTTGTTTACGTTGTTCCATTTGTTTTTTTGCTAACATATGACGTTTCATTTTCATCATTTGTTCTCTTTCTATATCAGACATATTGTTATTGTTATTATTATCACTTGGAGAACTTTGACCTGCTCCCATCGTATTTTAGATATTATAGTAAAATAAAAAAAACTATATGAATAAACTTACTTTTTTCTTGTTTAATAAAAATGGATATTGATAATATTTTTAGTGGTTCCGCAAAGCCTCCTCATTTTTATAATATTACATTTGATGTAGAGGATGTCAAAGAATTATTTGATAAAATATTAAGTATTTATAAATTTGGAGCAGTAAGATTGTTTTCCGATAATAGTAAAACTTTAGATATTTTATCTCTATCCGAGAGACGCCGATTGATATTAAAAGAATATATGATGTCTATAGGTATAAAACCGATTATAAATATTTATACACCAGAACAAGTACATGATATTTTTAAAGATATCATATATGAATTTTCTATTATTAAATCTGGAGACAAAATAGTTAAAGTGAGTGGTGTTAAAAATGATAAGGGTTTATTTAATTCGATTAATTTAGTCATACCTAAAAATATTGATATTTTAGAACAGGTTATTAATTTGATAGATAATAATCTATCATATAAGGATATTTTAGATGTTTATGCTAAAAAAACAGAATTGGTTGATTATAAATTAAAAATATTATTAAATAAAGACATAGGCAATATAAAAAGTGGCACAATATATGTGATAAGATTTGATTATTGTTAGTGTAAAAAATTTGATTTTACGTTTATATTTCTTTATTGTGATAAAATATGGACGAGATAAAAAAATCGATATTTATAGAACAATCACCACCAATTTCTATAACTTGTAATCCAGTTGAAACTAAACCAAAAAAGAAAAAGAGTAAGAAAAAAAAATCTCGTAAATTGAGATGTGGTGTGTGTAAAAAACGTTTAGGTTTTATTGGTATAAAATGTAAATGTGGACAATATTTTTGTGGTCATCATAGATATGCGAGTGAACATAATTGTGATTGGAATTATCAGGATGAAAATAAAACTCAATTAATTAAGGAAAATCCTGATTTAAATCCTACAAAAATAGATATAATTTAAGGAGTTATCGTAAATTTAATTATAATTTTTTTTTATAATATCTGTATTTATAATAAACTTATGGAATGTATTATAAAAATAGTAAAAGATACTAAACGTTGTTTTCGTAGTATTTTAGATAAAATTTGTGGAAAAAAAATCCACGCTTACACTCCAGTTCATTTAATGAGAACAGAAATTGAGATAGAGTCTCTATTAGAAGAGAGTGATGAATTACCTCAGACACGTTTTATTCCAGCACCTGAACCAGTAAAAAAAGAGATAGAACAATTAAGAGCTATTGATAGTTTAGGTAATGTGACATCATTTGATCTTGATAATATGGTATCTATGTCAGATTCTGGTTTTTATAGTTGTGATGAAGAAGATGTATTTGGTGGTAGTGATATGGATTTTTTCCATAATACCAGTGAATTATAAAAATTAACACCGGGTGTGAAACATATACTACGTTTTGATTTTATCAATTTTATAGTCAAATCAATTTCTAAACCAGTTTGATATATTATATATGCTGCGACTATAGTTGCTGAACGTTGACAACCAGCATGACAGTGAACTAAAACACCCTGTCTATTTTGTATATTATTATGTATAATTTCAACAATTGAAGGTAAATAATGATATAATTTCATACGTGAATTATCAGTTAAATCATCATCAACAGGAATTCTAATATTTTTATGATTTCCTTTATAAAGTGGTATCGTTCTGGTACAATTAACTATCAGAGCAATACGATTATTTCTTTTAAAACCAGTTTGAGCTGGACTACGTTTATCCCCAATCCATAAATTAGGTAATATTTCAGTTGCGTACATTATTATTTTACTATATTATAATGGATAATATAATACGTAATACATAATTACATTAAATGCTGTTTATCGAGACTTCTACCATTTATATGATAATGTGTCATAGTTGCGTCTCGTTCTGGATTTGTAGGAATTTCTTTATTCGCGTATCCTTCTCTAGTAATTGTTTCAACGAGATCATCTTGAATAAAATGTCTATCTAATACGATTTCTTTTTTATTTAATGGATAAAAACGATTAACAAAATAATGAACTACGTATATTACTAATAGACACACTAATATAAAAAATAAAATATTATACATTTTTATATTATTGTGATATAATTTATAGGGTTTTTACGATAACCATTTTTTGAATTCGGATTGACTCATAATACTAATTCCAATTTTATTTGCCTTTTTGACTTTACCTGAGTTTGACTCGGGGTCTTTAGCAATTAGAACAGTAGTTTTTTTAGATACAGTATTGCTTATTTTTGCTCCTAAAGCGATTAAATTCTTTTCAAGATCCTTCATTCTTCCTCCAGTAAATACAAAAGACATATCGGAAACATCTCTTGTAATTGAAAAATCTAATGTAGGAGGTGCGACAGTAGCAACTATTTTAGTTTTTGTTGCTGGTTTACGTTTTGGAAGACTAGCTAATAATTTCACACACTTTGTTCTATTTTGAACAATTTTATCAGCCATTTTTCCACTAAATCCTTCTAATTCCATAATTTTGCTGCGAATAGTGCTATCTTTTAACCTACAAGATTTGCTACATAAATTAGGAATAGCTTCTATGAGCGGTTCTAATCTTTTCATGCCTACCCCTTCACCCAAACCATTAGTGCCTGCTAATAATAGTGTAATTGATGCTTTATCATATGCGTTATGTAAATTTGTATATAATTTATTGGCACTCTTTTCTTTGATACCTTCGATTGTAAGGAAATCATCAACACTCATCGCTAAAATTTTAGGTAATGTATCATAACCAGCATCATATACTTTATTGATTGTCCCCATTTTGAAACCTTCTACTTCTAATTTATTCATAAAACTTAGTATTTGTTTTTTTTCAACCGTAGATGATTTACCGATAACCTTTATATCAACGCCGTTCCAGGACCATTTAGTTCCTTCACCTGGAGGCATTTGCGGTTTTTTAGCACTACTGGAAACTTTAATAATTTTAGGAATAATATCACCACTTTTGATTAGAATTACTTTAGCACCTGGTCCTATGACATTTTCAACAATCCATTTAGCGTTATATCCAGTAGCTCTTCGGATAGTAGTTCCAGCAATTTTAACAGGTGAAACATTAACAACAGGTTTTAGTAATCCGTGTTTGGATACATTCCATTCTACTCCAACTACAGTAGTTTCAGCTTTCTGATCGTCTAAAACCATTTTAAATGCTAAGGCATATTTAGGATTACCACTTGTAGGTTTTGGATAAACGTGATCATCCATAAGAATAATTCCATCTATTTCGTAATCAGAACTACTTCTTCTATCTAATAATTCATCAGATAATTGTTTAATAGTTATAGATTTAGAAAGTTTATGTTGAACTACATGAAAACCTTGAAGACTAGCCCAACTAAGTTGTTCACTTGATTTAAGCATTTCATCCATGACCGCATCAAATACTACGAAATGAAGACGTTTTAGATATTTCGGTTTAATTTTTTTCGCACTAACAAGTCCACCAACGAGACCTGAAACAGCATTTCTTGGATTTTTATATTCTTTACTAAAGTGATGCCATTCTGATTTTGCGATTAGTAATTCTCCACGAATATAGATTGGTGTTTCGGTAATAATCTCTGGAAAATTCATATATTTTGATAATGCTGATGCATCTGAACCAATTTTACCATTACCACGAGTATAAATTTTTGGAACAGGGTTCGAATTTTCATAATGAAGCATAATTGAAATACCGTCTAATTTATCAGACAATACATATGGTCCTTTATACTTCTTCAACCAATTCTTTAATTTGCTTGTATCAGGTTTGACCTTTGTCATGCTACCCATATGAATTGGCAATTTAACCCTTGAACCTGCTACAACATCAGCACCAATTTTATCTCGTGTTTCACCAGTTAATTCTTCGTAGAAAGCTACGATTACATCATAATGAACATCATCAATAATTGATTCACCGTTATGATAATATTTATCCGCAATATCTAATATTTTAGAAATATCTTTTGTATTTAATCCCTCGTCTTGTATATATACAATAGGTTCTTTATTCAATCTCTTCCAGTTGAATCCACCATCGCGTTGTTTAATCTTAATTTTACCTGGCATAAATCTTTTATATTATAAGAGTATTATTCATAAGTATCAAATTTTTTATTTATATATTTTTATTTTATTAGTATAATGGATAATATAGAGATATCAGTTTTTTTTATAGGTGCGGTTATAGTTCGTATAATTGGAAAATGGTTAAAACGTGTAATAAAACAGCAAAGACCGGTTCCGAGTAATTCGTATGGGATGCCTTCAGGTCGTGGTATTATTATGGGGTATACTATGATGTATTTTTTGTTGTTGTTTCCGAATATGAACAATAATACAAAAACCGTTATTATAGCCACAACATTTTTAGCTTGTTATATGAAATATTATTTACGTGAACATACAGTAGAACAGTTAATAGTTGGTTTAATAATTGGTTTAATACTAGGATATATTACATATATAATTATGCGTTATTATCAAAAATAAAAAAAATATAATAATTTATAAGATGATTGAGAAAGATTGGAGATTTTCACAAAATAAAGATGGACATTTATGTATATTTTATAAAAATAAGGTAAATGGTAAATGGGATGTTTACCAAGTAATTAAGAAACCAAAATATAAGAATGGAGTGATGCAGTCAAAGAAGCGAAAGAATTGTTCAATTATGTAATATGGAATTGCATAATAATTTGTTTTGGGAAAAGGTAATGTCTGTATTTATATAGTTTTTTATAACATTTACTGATAGTGACTTCAGAAACATTACATGCTTTAGAAACATCATTTTTGCTAATATCTAAATTACATAGGTTAGATACTAGGAATATACAACCTGCTGCGATTGATGGTGGAGTATTATCATCAACTATCGCAGAATCGATTGCTCTTTTTGTAATAGCATAACACATTTTCATATTAGTATTTCCCATATCAAGATTTGAGCAATAACGTTCTATAAAGTCTAATGCGTTAGTAGCTTTTACTTTATAATTATTAGTATTTTTACCGATACTCATAATTTCTAAAAATGATTTACACCCTTTGGTCATTTCAGAACGTTTAATACCGTAGATTTCAGCAATTTCTTTTGCTGAGCGTGGCACTTTATTTTTTTTACAGGAAATATAAATACAAGAAGCGATTAATGCGTTTCGATTAGTTCCACGTGAAATTTTAGTTTCGCTTAGTTTCTTATAATATTTTTTCGCTTCTTCGATAATTGCGTGTGGGATACCAGCTTTTTTAGCTTTATCTTGTAATTGTGTAAATGAATTATATAAACTTCTTTCTTTATACGGCATAGCATTCCATTGATGATATTTCCTGATTCTATTAAATGCGTGCCAATTTTTAGAACCTACTCTTGAATGACCAATCACTGAACCTAATGAAGATTTTGGTAAAAATTCGTTTACTAACATACCACAACGAATTGGATTAGATGATTTACTATCAGCAGCCCCATAATATCTCCATTCAGCACTTTCAAGTATTTGTGCTTTATCAATAACACCGCATTTTCTACAACACATCATACCATCTAAAACTACCATTTGGAGAGAACCACAAGTATTACATGCGTGATCATATTCATCAATTTCATCTTCTGTAATATCATGTTTATCTTCACATGCTACATCTTCAAATAAATTCCAGTCAAGTTCACTCTTTTTTCCTGTAGAAGACATTTTTTATATTTAAAAATAAATTATTCTTAAATATCAATTTTTTTTTTTATTAAAAAATATTAATTTTTTCATATTTATATTTCATCCAGTGATACTGAGAAATCGAACATATGTTCTTTACAATATTCGCTACGTTTAGGTGGGAGATCACTGATTGTATCTTCCTCTTCTTCAATCGAAGCTAAAGCATCAATATATCTTTCTTCATCAAACAATACATCTACACTACCAGTTCCGATTGGCACTGTTTGTCCCATCATAATATTACCAGAAACCCCTTCCATATGGTCATATTCACCAAACATTGCTGCTTTTACAATTATATCAGGAGTTTCTTCAAAGGAGCATTTAGCGAGAGGTCCTCTTTCGCTACGATTGATACCGTGTCTATCAATAGACATAAGTCCACCTCTGGTAGTCATAATATCAGCTAGTAGTGATATATGTCTTGAGTTAACATATGAACCGGCATCTTCAATAACATCGGTTAATTCTTTTATGATAGCACATCTGGCAGCTTCGATACCAAGTGTATCATAAATTTCTACAATATCATTAGATATAGTTCTTGTAAAGTCAACTTTTTCATGATTTAAGAGGTCAAGTAGAACAGAACCATCTGTATAAATTAACCATTGTGGTCGTCCTACATAATCATCACCTACTTTAGCTACGTGTGTATTATCTTTATTCATAATTGCTTTATTGATACCAACAATACCTCTAATAATAATTTTGTTTAGAATACTATTTTCTAGAGTTTTGATAAGATAACTAACATCTTGTTCATCGGTATTTTTAGTAATATCAGATTTATTAGCAATTATATGAATACGAACAACAAGAGAACTTGCGTTATCATCACTGAATATACAATGTATATCTACACTGTCAAATTGGTCTTGAATAGCGTGATGTATATCACCCATAGTTACATTTTTATCAAGCATTTTTCTTCTGTCGAATTCAATACGTAAAATCCAAGGCAATCGTTCGTCAGATTTAGGTGGTGGATAAGGATTAATTTCTTCAAATTCTTTATAAATATTTATAAATTCTGAATCTCCTTCAACGTTAGTACCATATTGCTCTTCATTATTATCAAAATACATTGATGTAGATTTTGTAATATCGGCAATACGTGTTAATTCGATACTATTAAGCACTTCTGTTGCTTTTGATTTATCATATGAGCATTCATCTTTCAAGAATACGGTAGCACTTGGTGTTTTAATATTTTTAGATACACTAATAATTTCCTTAAGACGTGGAACACCCCTAACAATTGTAGATTTAGCACCTACACCTGCTAAATGGAAAGTATTCAAAGTCATTTGTGTAGCTGGTTCACCAATGGATTGTGCTGCTATGGTTCCAACAAGTTCACCACTAGGGATAAGACTATCATAGAATTTTCTTTCAATTGAAGACAAAATGAATTCAAAAGAATCGCGATTAATTTTATGTACATGAATCATTTGATTAACCGATAGATATGTATTAAGTAATACGTGAAATACAAAATCACCACGGTCATCAATTACAGACACTTTGAGAGTATTTTCTAATTTTTGAATAGAATCTAGAATATATTGTGGATCTAAATCAATAAGTGAATCACCACGATTAAATTTATCTTTAGCTTGAACAATTAATCGATGTAGATTAATTGGATAATGGATAGAATCTTCAGGGGAATTATGGAAATAATCTTTAATAATTGTATTTTGTAATGAAATTATATAATCAAACTCATTGTTAATTAATTTAGTATACAATTTTTTATTTGACTTAATTTTATTTGCTATACCTTTTGTAAAAATTTTAGATAAATCTGTATTTAAATTGAATCGAAACATACTTTCAATTTCGGCATAGGTTTTTCCAATAAATAGTAATTTTTGACGTTCTACTTTAGTTCCGTCCATACCATCACCTCCGTATATAAATTGAACAATCTCATTAAGTTCATTGCGAACAGTTCCATCAGCGGATACCTTAGCATCTTCTAGTGCTTTAATCATTCTTCTTTGGATGTATCCTGTTTCTGAAGTTTTAACAGCTGTATCAATAAGACCTTCACGACCACCCATAGCGTGAAAGAAGAACTCTTGTGGTGTTAATCCTTCTATAAATGAACTATCAACGAATCCACGACTCTCTGGACCATCATCATATTTTGTAAAATGAGGTAAAGTTCTATCAGTCCAACCATCGGGAATACGTTTACCATTAATATTTTGTTGTCCTAAACAGGCAATCATTTGACCAATATTAATGATAGAACCTTTAGAACCAGAAGTAATCATATTAATCATTCTGTTTTTATTGTTATCAAGAACTTTAACAATTTTTTTACCAGAGTCTGTGACAGCTTGATTAAGATTTTTGTTAACTAACAATTCAAACTCTTCTGAATTTGATTTACCACTGTTATTTTCCATAATACCTTTATGAAGATGTTGAATAATTTCATACACATTGTTCTTCTTTTCACCAATAACAGTTTTAATTTTACTAAGAGTTTCCATATCAGTCATTAAATCGCTGATACCAACACTGAAACCGTCAGTCAATAGCCAATTTGTAATTAGTGCTTGTAATGAATCCAAGAAACGTTGTGTTTCATCGGCACCGTAATCATTATATATTACATGAACTAATCCTCCACTTTTAGTTCCTAATAATGATTTATCCAATACACCATTTAACATTTTACCTTTTACAATATTTACTAAATTTTGTAATCTATGTTTATCGTGATCAATATCTTCAAATACCATATTAGAACGTTTAAGATTAAGTTTAGGTAAGATAAGTGAAACTAGATCTCTTCCAGACCATAACGGTTCATCTATTTTTGTGTTATAGATATCAATATCATCAGGTAATGGATCACCTGGTTTGAATGAAGGTTCTGGGAATTTACCATCAAAGCTATCAATCCAAACTAAAAGCTGCATAACTTCTGGACGTGTCATATAAACATTGTATTTAGTGAATCTGTTTGAACCAACAAGAGTATCTTGTACAATACCGATAACAGGTTTGCTTTCTCTTGGTCCTACAATTTGTGTTTTTACACTTGCTAAATGTTTAATTTCCATAGAAGTGATTATAGATTGTGGGACATGCATGTTCATTTCATCACCATCAAAATCAGCATTATATGGATTACAAACACTCATATTAAGTCTAAATGTATTATGAGGCATAACACGGACTCTATGA
>MDSZ01054151.1_pt1 | contig 32497 bp, 31 predicted proteins | sample 811201 | NCBI WGS metagenome assembly MDSZ01 (sample SAMN05326647, study PRJNA326480) | marine metagenome | isolation source: seawater | place: Indian Ocean: North | collected 2010 | reverse complement strand
TCTTCCATGTCTTAAGACAAAGTACCATCGGCGCTTAAAGGCTTGACTTCCGAGTTCGGAATGGGATCGGGTATTACACTTTCGCAATAATCACCAGGCACAAGCTTATATAAAATAAAAAATTTAATTTCAAGATTTAAATTAAAAAAACCGATATTTGATTATTGACATAATTGCTGAAAAAGCATCAGTAAATCTAATTTTTTTTCCCATTTCTTTAGTTCTTGAAAAATATCTAATTGGAATTTCTTTTATCTTAATATTTAGTAAGGAAACTTTTGTGTTGATCTCAGGACAAAAACTAAATCCATTTTCACATAAAATTATTTTTTTAAAGATATTAGAATCGAATCCCTTGTAACAAGTATGAGCATCTGTGAGATCTTGCCTATTAAGTAAGTTTGAAAAAAAAGTTAAAAATATATTTCCAAAAATTCTAATAACATCTTTGTTAAAAGAAGAATATATTTTTTTATAATTTTTTTTTAAAAAACGTGATCCGTAAATAACTTTATAGTTCTTATTCTTTTTATAAAAATCATAAATTTTGATCAAGTCGTCAACATGATATTCTAAATCTGCATCTTGAATAATAACAAAACTATCTTTTTGTAAAAATTTTTTTGCTTTATTTATAGCATATCCTTTTCCATGATTTTTTTTCAAACTAATGAATTTAAATATTTTTTTTTTTAAATTTTTTTTTATAAATTCTTTAGTTCCATCTGTTGAACCATCATCAATTAGTATTATTTTCAATTTTCTATTAATATTAATTAATTTTTTTATTATAATATTTATAGTATTAATTTCATTGTAACATGGTACTAGAACATATAGTTTCATATGGAATATATTATAATTATTATATTGAATTTTATATCCTGTAGCATTTTAATTGCAAATGGGACTCTTTTTAAAACATTATTTAATTTTAATCAGCGAAATGATGTAATTGAGAATGGTCTTTATGGTCTTATTTTAGTTGCACTTTTAACTTTTACATTCAATTTCTTTTTTGAAATATCAAAAAATTTAAGTCTATTTTTATTTTTTTTTCCTTTTTTTTTAATATTTAAGAAAATTTATTTGTTAAGAAAAGAAATTTTAAAAAAATCAATTTTAATTTCATTAATAAGCTCTCTAATAATGTTGTTAGAGAATTCAAATAGACCAGATGCTGGATTATATCATTTACCTTTTATAAATATAATCAATGACTCTAAATTAATTTTTGGATCTGCTAATCTTGAATTTAGATTTGGTCATACTTCAATCCTTCAATATTTGGCTGCAGGTTTTAATAATATTATTTTTACAGAAAAAGGAATTTCAATTCCTCTTGCAAATATTTTTGCTTTCACAACAATTTATATTTTTAACATGTACAATAGAAATGAGAGTGTTTTGAAAGTAATATTTTTTTTATTCCTTTTTAATATTCTTTATTCCATGAATAGATATAGTGGGTTTGGTAATGATGATCCTGCACACATATTTTTTTACCTAGTTTTTTGTAATTTTCTTCTTTTTATTAAAGACAAACATGATGATTATAAAAAAAATATAATCTTTTTTTCAACATTTGTTTTTCTAATTAAACCTTTTTTAATTTTAGTTTTTTTAATTCCTCTATATTTATTTATTTCAAAAGAAATTAAATTATTCTCAAAAACAAATATATTTTGTTCAATTATAATTATTTTATGGTTTATAAAAAATATTTTTATAAGCTCTTGCATAATTTATCCTGAGCCAAAACTTTGTTTTAAATCTTTAAAATGGTCAACATTAAACTCAGAAGTTTCAAATCCATCAAGAGTTAAGAGAACAAGTGAGGCTTGGGCTAAAGATTGGCCAAACAAAAAAAAAATATTTCACAAGAAGACTATATTAAAGATTTTAATTGGTTAAATACTTGGAAAGAAAATCACTTCAAAATTGTAATTAATGAAATTTTACCTCAAGTTTTAATTATTTTAGTAATCATATTTATTTTTCCTTATGAGAGACAAGCATTTAAAATCAGTAGAAAAGATTCCTTGATAATATTCATATTTAGTTTTGTATGTGCAGCTCTTTGGTTTTTAAAATTCCCAATATATAGATATGGTCAAAGCTACATTATTCTCTTATTAATCTCTATATTTATTCTAACCTTAAATTTTAAATTTAGAATTCTTAATAAAAACTATAATTTTATTAATAAATTTTTATCTTCTATTCTAATAATTTTATCAATCGGTATAATTTCAAAAAATTTAATAAGAATTTATAAAAATTACAATAATTTATATGTTGATTACCCTTGGCCAAAAATAAATTCCTATACAATAAACAATGATAAAAATAAAAATATAAAAGTTTACTCCAATAATGGTAAATTTTTATATTATAAACCTTCACCATACACTCTTTGTATGAGTTCAGCTTCGCCATGCACATCTAATAGTGGAGTGAAAAATATAAAACTAAGTGAGTTTTATGGATATAAAGTTTATTATTATGATTAATTTAAATTAATTTTCTTTTTGTTAAAAACAATATACATGAAAAGTATACTGTTATTTTACCAAACAATAAAAAAAATAACCAATTATTAAAATAATTAAAAATTAATATTGGGGTAAAAATATGTAACTGAATTATTAAGATAGTAATATTTTGAGAAAAATATTTCAACAATAAATGGTGAATATGTAAATTATCAGATGAAAAAGGATTTTTGCCTCTAAGAATTCTATAGATAAACAATCTTAGCATATCTAAACCTGGTATCAACATTAATAGAAAAATTTCATCACAATAAATTATTTTGTTTCCAGAATTGTATTCTTTAATAATAATATAAGATATAAGAGTAGCTAAAAGATTTGTACCAGAGTCTCCCAAGAAAAGTTTTTTTCTAAAATTGTAATATATTATAAACATCATGACAGGTATAAGGAATATTAATAATTGAAAATCTTTAGATAAAATTAAATAGATTAACAAAACAAAAGTATAAATTGGAACCTGAAGATCTATACCATCAAACATATTAAGAGCATTTTGGAATAATAAAAATGAAAGTATTGTAAATGGTATAGACAAACCCAATAATTGAATAGAGTAATTTCCAGTTAAAAACTTTAGTTCTTTAATAATTAAACTCTCATCAATCAACAAGCTTAAAAAAATAAAAAAAGCAGATAAAAAAAGTTTCTTGAATGGATTTAAATCATATTTATCATCATATAATCCGATTGCGAATAAAGAGATAAATAATAAACCAAAAGAAACAAATTCTCTCCTATTTAAAAAAGCTTCATTAAGAAATTGAAAATTTTCTATTTTCAAAAATAAAATAAGAATAATTAAGTTTATAAAAAAAAATAAACCTCCTGTTAAAGCTGTTTTTTCTTTATGTAATTTTCTTTTATTGTCTGGATAATCAAAAAGATTTATTTTATTAGATATATAATCATTTAGTCTGAACAAAATATAATTTAAAATTATAAAAAAAATAATTAAACCTAGAAATTTTTCCATCAGTTTCTTACTTTATACAAACTTAATAGAATGCCTAATGGAAAAGTATAAATTATAGCATTCCAGTTGTTGAAAAAATTTCCACTAGGAAAAATAGGAAAGAAATTTACTAAAAAACAACAAATTAGAAAATATTTAGGTAAAAAGTTTTTATTATCCCTTTGTAAAAAATTAAGAAAGAACAAATATAAAAAAGATAAATATATTATTGAAAATAGAAAAAGACCTATAAAACCAGTTTCAGCTAAAATTTGCAAAAAGTAATTATGGGGGTGTGTTGAGCAACTAAATTCATTTAAGTAATAACTTTCATTTTTACATATTTTTCTATAATTTTTTGGGCCTATTCCAAGTAATTTATTGTCTTTAAAAATTTCAATTGCAGATAAATAATGATTATAATGCATCACAGAAAAAACATAATAAATGTCTTTACCAAAAATTTTAATAATTGGGGTACAGTTAGGTATATAGGATTGATATTGACCAGAGTTTATTTGCTGTATATTTGTATCTTCGGGTAGATTCCACCTTTTATATAACTCTTTGTTATTTTTAATGTTTGTTAATGTTTCTTTACATACATTATAATTCATTTTAACTGATTGATTTATTATCTTTTCAAAACTAGTCCTTGCAAAAAAATTACCTGCAAATATTAATAAAAAAATAAAGCTTAATATTGTTATAAAAATTAATATTATTTTTACAAATGTTCTTTTAAAATAAAACGAAACAAATAATAGATAATAAATATTTAGAATTAAAAAACTTAATCTTTCACCAGTTATTAATACAGTGAAATAAAGATGGAGTAAAAAATAAATAATTAAATATATATTAATTCTTAATTTTAAATATGCATACAAAAAGCATATAATTGGAAATAATCTAGATAAATAAGACCCTAAAATTAACTCATCAAAAAATAAACTGCTTACTCTAGTAATTGGATTTACACTATAACCGAATATATTTTGTTTAAAAAAAAATTGTATCGTTGCGTCGAAAAATAGAAAGATGTAGCAAAAAATAAATACTTTAAAAAGATTCTCTAAAAAATTATTTTTGAGGTAAAGAAATACAATACCTAAAACTAAAATAAAAAAAATAAATCTCAAATGTAAAAGAGAACTTTTTAATGAAAAAAGAATGTTATCAGATAATAATGATGATATTGTTGAATAAAAAATTAAAATGATAGCAAATACTACCAATCTATTATCGAATATTTTTTTTTCTGCATTGATTACAAAAAATAAGATTGTTAAAATTACTATTGATAGATCTGCGGCAAATCTACTTAAAACTAAAGTAACAGGGAGTGATAATATTAAATAATAGGCTAAATTTATAGACCTTTTTTTATCACTATTTATCAAATTCATAATTTGACAAAATTATATTTAACACCTTTTTAGAAACATTTGTGTCATGATAACCATCAACATCGTCAGCTATTAAATCATTTTGAGTTGAAAATTTAATCGAATTCAAAATATCATTTATATTATTCATACATACAATAGATGACCCAGATTCAATTGTTTCAGGTCTTTCGGTTTTGTCTCTTAAAATTATATTTGGTATTTTAAAAATAGCACATTCTTCTTGAACTGTCCCACTATCAGTTAAAACACAAAAAGCATTCATTTCTAATTTAACAAAGCTAAAAAAATCTAATGGATTTGTTACTATTATATTTTTATTTAATTTTATCTTAAACTTTTTTATGTTTTGAAGGGTTCTTGGATGTATGGGCCAAACAATTTTTAAATTAAATGTTTTGGTTATGTTTTTTAAAACAGAAATTATAAATTTCAATCTAAATTCATTATCTACATTTTCTTGTCTGTGAAGTGTTAGTAAAAAATAATTTTTTTTTTCTACTTTTAATAATTTATTTATATTCGAATTATTAATAAATTTTGAAAATTTTTTAATTACCTCATTTATTGGGTTTCCTGTAATAAAAATTTTACTCCTATCGATTCCTTCTTTGACTAAATTTTGAGCACTCCTATAAGTGTAAGGTAATAAAATATCGCTCGATGTATCGATAATTCTTCTATTAATTTCCTCTGGAACAATATCATCATATTGTCTGTTACCAGCCTCCATATGAAATACAGGTACACCCAATCTTTTAGCGACTATCGCGCCTAAACTAGAATTTGTATCACCTAAAACTAGAAATCTATCTGGTTTTTCTTTTAAAATTATTTGATGTAATTTTTTTAATATTGTTGCAATTTGATTTGAAAAATTTCCCTTTGCATTAAGAAAATAATTTGGTTTTCTTAAATTGAAATTTTTAAAAAAAACTTTATCTAAATTATAATCATAATTTTGTCCGGTATGAACTATTTTATGATTTGTATATTTATCTAACAATGGAATAATTAAAGACAGTCTTATTATCTCTGGTCTTGTGCCCAAGATAGTCAAAATCTTTTTTTTCATATTGTTGATACTATTTCTTTTATTGTTAATTTTTTTTTATAAATTGATCTGTTCCAAATATGATTATTTACTTTCTCATTCTTAGTTAATAAAATTCTATTCACCTTCATATTGCTATTTTTTTTTATTATTCTTAAATTTTTAAACTTAAAATGATTTTTTAAATAATTTAGAAGCGTATACTTGTTGACTTTATTTTTTGGTACCAAATGAAAACAACTTGGTAATTTGATTTTTTCCTTTATTATTGTAAAAAGTAATTCAGCAAAAACATTAGTGGTAACACCGTTCCATAAGTGATCTTTAAATCCAAATATTTTAGAATTATTTTGATTTGATAGAAACCACTCTACTAATGAATTGCGAGTATTCAACTCTTTTCCTATAATAGATACTCTTATATTAAAAAAATTTTTTCTATAGACCTCTCCTAAACTTTTTGTCTTTCCATAAACATCTAAAGCATCATGCTTTGAAAATTCATCGTAATTTCCTTTTATTCCGCTATAAACACAGTCAGTTGCAATTTGATAAATTTTAACATTTTTAATTTCAATAATTTTTGATAAATTATGAGGAAATAAACCATTAACTTTAATTGCTGCTGAAATCTGATTTAAATTTTCTTCATTAATAAAAGGTTTAATTTTTCCTATACAATTTATAACAATATCGTTCTTAGAGATTTGTTTAAAAAGTTTTTGAATATTGTCTTTTTCAACATCAAAATAAAAAAATTTAATTTTTTTATTAAGATTTAGTTTTTTTATTAATTTATTTTTATTTTTAATATTTCTAACTTGACATTTAATTTTATATTTAGATTTTTTGAATTGATTTAAAACTTGCCAACCTAACATGCCATGAGCACCTAAAATGATAATATTAGGTCTCATCTAAATTCAATATTCCAAGGATTCCAATATTTTGACTCAAATCTATAATCATCTTTAAGACTTTCTTTTAGAGAAGAGGTTGAAAATATCAAAAGTTCAGAATTTTCCTCAAGTGACATTGACCCATTAGCATACCCTTTTGGGATATGAACAAAATTAGAGTCACTTTCGTTTAAGAAAAAATTAAAAACTTTATTTTTTTTACTTGGTTTTCTTATATTATCTAATTTAACTGCTGAAATTTGAAAAGTTCCTTTTATGCAACCAATATATTTTTCTTCATTTAAATGTCCATGCCAAGCTCTTATGAAATTTATATTATAATTGTGTACCGTATAAAATCTTTTTATTTTTTTAAAATCTAAATCATTACTAAATCTTAATGAACCTCTATTATCATAAACTCTATTTCCAATTACTAATTTTGGTTCCATATTATATTTTTTCCTTAAACATTTCTAAATATCTTTGGTTTGTATACCTAGGATCATTAAAATTTTTTATTCTTCGTTCTTCTAAGAGCTTTTTTAATTCCTGAATTCCATAGCCTAAACTATATTTTGCTTTAAATAAAAGTTCCTTTGTTGCTTTAGCATTGCTAACTCTATAATTTCTTGCATCTTGAAATTTTATTTTTGTTTTGATAATTTTTGTATTTTTAAAATACTTTTGAATTTGTTTTGCTATATCAATTATTCTCATATTTTTGTAAGACAAATTAAATATTCCTCTTTTATTTGATTTAATTGCTACCTCTATAGCTCTTGCAACATCTTTTACATGTAATAAAGGTCTAAATTGATCCCCTCCAAAAACTGACATTTTTTTTTCAAAAAATGCTTTAGCGCTTAAAGTATTAACAACTAAATCCATTCTTATTCTTGAAAAATTATCACTTATTCCAAATAATGTACCTAGTCTAAAAATAATTGAATTTTTATTTTTTAAAATCTCCTCACATTTCAATTTTGAGCTTGCATAATGAGATAAAGGGTTTACTGAAGATTTTTCATTTAAAATTCCATTCTGTGCACCATAAACAGAACAAGTAGATATAAATATAATTCTTTTTTTATAGGTTTTACAAAGTTTTTTTAAAGTTTGAAAATTAATTTGGTCCGTCAAATTTGGATTTATAGCACATGCGCCGTCACCCACAAGTGCTGCAAGCCACACAATCACATCATATTTATTTAACTGGGGTTTATAAAAATTTTTATCTCTAATATCGCCATTAATAAAAGTACAATTTTTTCTGTAACTATCTTCATATAAAAGATTATCAAATACTGTTACATCATAATTTTTGTTTTTTAACAAAAGATCAACTATAACTCCACCTACATACCCAGCTCCACCTACAATTAAAATTTTCTTTTTCATATAACTTTTGGTTTTGGAAGTGGAACAATAAACTTCCCTTTATATCCTTTTTTTCTTAATACTTTTATAATATCTTTCTGGATATGCCATGAAAAAATTAATAAATAATTATATTTTTTTAATTTACTAATTTTTTCTTCTACAATTTTAATTTTTGTTCCAGGTACATACATGCCTATTTTTTTTGACCCTTTAACTTCAAATATATACTCAATTATATTTTCATCTATACCCACATAATTAATTAATGTAGTTGATCTTGATGGTGCACTTATTCCAGCAATTTTAAGATTTTTTTGTTTTTTTTTTAATTTATTTAATAATTCGTAGAACTTAAATTTTGAATCTATAACTTTGTCTTTAAAATCAAATAATTTTTTACGCAAGTTTTTTTCTTCATGGTTTATTTTTTTTACTGACGAATGTATCTTATAATTATTTTTCTTAGCCACATACACTCTTATTGAACCACCGTGTGTTGGTATTTTTTCTACCTTAAATATTTCAAGTTGGTGCTTTGCAAAAAGAAATTTTAAAGATTTCAATGAATAGTACCTTAGATGCTCATGATAAACTGTATCGTACTGATTAGTTTTTACTAAAGGGAGCAAATAGTGTGATTCTGAAATAAATATTCCATCAGTTTGCAAACATTTTTTTATATTTTTAATTAATTTATTTACTTCTGTAATATGAGCAAAAACATTAGTTGCGGTGATAATTTTAGCTTTACCATATTCTTTAATTATTTTTTGAACAACATTTTCATCAAAATAATCAATAATCGTTGGAATTCCTTTTTTTATAGCTAGCTTTCCAACATTTTCTGGGGTCACACCTAATACTCTAAATTTATCTTTGAAATTACTTAGTAAATTGCCGTCGTTAGAACCTATATCTACAATTAAATCATTTTTTTTCAAAAAATTATTTTTATCTATTTGTTTTCTTAATTGAGAAAAATTATCTCTCAAAATCTTCGTGGTACTACTTGTATAGGGATATGATTTTGGAAATAAAATTTTTTTATCTACTTCTATGTTTAACTGAACAAGTTCAGATTTGGGGCAGTAATATAATTCTAACGGAGCAGAAATAGTAATCAAATTATTTGAATTAATTTTAACGGTATCGTTTACAAATGGAACATTTCCTAATGAAAGAACTTTAATTAGTTTTTTTGATCCTGATATCTGACAACTATTTATATATTTAAAATTTTTATCCATTAGATTATTTCATTTAAACCTTGAGATATATTAAACTTATTTTTAAATCCTAATTTATTTATTTTTCTTATATTGGGTGTTCGATGCTCTGTACCTCCCTTAGCTATTTTTTCTTTTTTAATAATTATTTTTTTTTTTGAAATTTTTATAATTTTTTTAACTAAATCAATTATCTTTATTTTTTCTTGAGTACCAATATTATAAATATTTAAGTGTTTACCTTTTTTAAATATCAAATAAAAAGCTTCTACAAAATCATCTATATAAATAAATGATCTTGTTTGATTACCAGATCCTTTTATTTTAATGAAATTTTTTGCATTGTTAACTTTTCCAATTATCTCAGGTATAACATGCTCGTTTCCCATATCTTTCCCGTATACATTATGAGGTCTAAATATAATCATTTTATTAAAAAATTTTGCATTATTAATTCCCATTAATTCAGTTAAAATTTTGCCACCAGCATATGAATATCTAGGATTGTGAATATCTGGAATTTTAATTGGCTCTTCTTCGTCTGTAGGAATTTTGTTTGGCAAATGATACACTTCAGAGCTAGATGCTAAAAAAATATTTTTAATTTTTAGTTTTTTTGCTACATCAATAACATTTATTACACCCTTACAAGACACATCTAATACCACATCAGGCTTTTCATAAAAATACTTTGTTCCATTTACAGCGGCTAAATGAAATATACAATTTTTGCCTTTGCAAGCTTTATATACATCCTTGTATTTTGTAACATCTCCCTTAATAAACTTAATATTTTTTCTATTATGTTTAATTCTACTTATATTTCCTCTTGAGTTGTTGTCTAAAATTGTAATGTCATATCCCTTATTAACAAAATAGTTACTTATTGCAGCTCCAATAAATCCCGTGCCTCCTGTAATTAATATTTTTTTCATTTCTTATGATTAAAACCCCATATATCAATTAAATATTTTTTTTTTAAATTTAATCTCTTATATTTTTTATGTGGAACACATAAAATTAAAATATCAGAATTTTTAATAGTACTTTCTAGGGTTGATAGGTTGTTATCAGTCTGAACGTAAGGATCAGTACAATATAATTTTTTAACTTTTGTACTTAAGATCTTTTTCATTTTATAACTGAGTGAAGATCTAGCATCATCACATTCAGCTTTAAAAGCCATCCCAAGTAGACCCACATTTTTTTTTCTTAAATTAAATTTCTTCTCTAATTTATCTATTAAATATAGGACCATTCCTTCATTTACTAACATTGAGCTATTACCTATCGAAAAATTATTTCTTGAGAAGGATAAAAGTTGCATAGTATCTTTTAACAAACATGGTCCAGCAGCAAATCCAGCTGAAGGCATTGCTTCTGCTCTTGGATACCCATCTTTAGTAATTTTTCTAATTTTATTAAAATCAAGATTTGCTTTATCAGCTAACATATAAAATTCGTTTGAAATAGCAAATTGTGCATATCTAAATGCATTAGAAAATAATTTTGAAAATTCCGCCTCTTTCAAACTACAATAAACAATTTTTTTTGAAATTTTTTTAAAAATATTACTTGCTCTTTTTTTTGCTAATAAAGAACTTGCAGCGATTATTTGTGGCAAATTCTCAATTTCGTCAAAAGTATATCCTTGAATTACTCTCTCATGACAAAATGCTATATCGCACTTTTTTTTTTTATATAAATATTGATACAACCATTCAGATGTTCCAGGGTAAACAGTTGACCTTAGAATTATCAGCTGACCTTTACTTAAGTAGGGAATTAATGAGTCAATACAGCTTTTAATTTGACTCATATCGGGGTTTAAAAAATCATCAACTGGTGTTCCGACAGTTATTACAATTGTTGAATTTGAAATATAGTTTGAAGGTTTAGAGTAAAATTTTATTTTTTTTTTTAATGCTTTTTTTAAATTTTTTGCACCATCTTTTTCTTTGAAAGGCATAATACCTTTTTGTGCAAGCTCCATTGCAGATTTATTTTTATCTAAGACAGCAACATCAAACCCTTTATTTGCAAATACAATACTTAGAGGCAATCCTATGTGACCAGCTCCACCAACAACTGTAATTTTATTTTTTTTCATTTTTATTTTTATTTTTATTAAGTCTTATTTTAAAGGCATAAAAATACCAATATAAATAATCTAGAGACCATTTTAAAATCGTAAATCTGCTCTTTCCTTTTTTCCTCTCTATCCATTTAGCGGGATATCTGTCAATTTTATATTTTTTTTCGATTGATTTTACTAAATATTCTAAACTATAAATAAATCCAGTTCTTGAATCAATTTTAATATTATTAATTACCCTCCTAGAAAAAAAACGAAATCCATTTGTTGCATCTTTAGTTTTTACTTTGGCAAAATAGTATAATGAAAAATTAACAATCCTTACTATCAAAAATTTTACAAATGGTCCGTTAATTATTGAATTTTTTTTAATAAATCTGTCAGGGCACAAAACATCAATATGACTATTAATCATAAATTCATACATATTTTGAATTTCAATCGTATTGTAATCGTCATCTGCTGGTATAACCAAAATAATATCTGAAATACTATTATTGATACCTGTCATTACAGCACCATGAGCTCCTTTAAATTTATTTTTTATAAAAAAAATATTTCTTTTATCTAAAGAACTATTTTCAATAGCTGTCAAAGTGTTATCATTATCTAAATCAAAGCAAATTAAAATATTAAATGAATAATTAAAATTATTTTGAATTGATTTTATTGTATCAATTATTAACTCACCCTCGTTATAAACAGGTATTACAATATCAATATTTTTTTTTATCATTTTAAATTAATAATTTTTTCTTGAATTTGTAGACCTCTTTGGAAGTTTGTTTCTTTAAATAAATTATTATCATTTTTTAAGAATAAACTTAAAATATTTTTGGAAGCAAATACTCTACTTTTATTTTTTGGAAAATTTTTTTTAAAAATTGTAAAATTATTTTTTTTTATATAAAAATTATTATGGTAATCTTTTGAGTTATTAATTAGACTATAATTTCCTTTTCTAGATTTAATTTTAATTAAAAATTTATTTTTATTACTTTTGCTACAAAAATTTAACTTAAACTTATTTTTTTTTGTTTCTATTAAAAAAATGTAAAAACTATTTTTATTTTGTAAATAAGAAATTTTAAAGTTTCCAAAAAAATAAAATATTACTGAAAGTAAATGAAATAAAAAATTATTTAACTCTCCACCTATTTTTTTAATATTGTTTTTCCAACTTTGTTTATCGCTTTGAGATTTAGGTTTAAAAAACCAATTTATTTTTATCAGATCATCATTAGTTAAATTCATATTATTAATTATCTCTTTGAATTTAATTATTGCTGGTATCGTTAAAAAGTTAAGATCTATAATTTTTTTATTATTATTTTTTTTTGATAAACTTTTGAATAACTTTATTTTTTTATTTGTTTTAGAGATAGGTTTTTCACATAAAAAATCTATTTTTTTTTTTAATAAAAATTCCAAAATCTTCTCTTGCTCCATAGGAGGAACACCTATAACCACTAAACTTGGGTTCAACTGATTGATCATTTTTTTCCAAGATGTGTAATAGCAAATGTTCTCTGAAATAACTTTTTTTCTTTTTTTTTTTTCCTGCAATTCCTACAACTTCAAAATTGTTAAAATGTCTCAAAGATTGAAGTAAAACATGATAAGAATAATTTACCCCTATTATACAAACTCTTTTTTTCATTTAAAAATTTAGAAAAGATTTATTCTCATTTTTTAATATTCTTATTTGGTTACTAAAAACATCATAATCATACCAGTTGCCACCATAAAATAATGTGTCATAAGCTAGTTTATTACAAATTAATGTTTCATTTTTTATATTTTTTTTAAAACAATCTAAAACTGTATTATTTAAAATATGTCTTTTTGCCTGCCAATGTATTCCGTGATAAGGAAACAATAGTCCTGATAAAAATACATAAAGTGAAACTAATTTAATTAAGTTTAAATTTTTGGTGTAATAATTTTGTATCTCGTTGTAAAAATATATCCAAAAACCTATTTGGAATATTATTGAGCCCACAGAATACCTAGCGGCTACAACTGTTTGAGTGTCAGATCTTGTAATCGAAACTATAAATGCAAATATTAAACCTAAAATAATAAAAATATTTTTTTTTATAAAATTAGTTATTACCAAAAAAACATTTTTATTAATTTTTTTAAATTCTATTAAAAAAATTATTAACATTTGTAAAAAACCAATTAATGTGCCAGCATATGCAAAACCTTCTATCCAGGGCAAATAAACATTTGCTAAAACACCAAAAAAAGTTGAGTAAAAATTAAAATCAAGCAAAACTTTTAGACTATTAAGATCTAAAGTATTACCAACTAAATCACTAAAAAATACTTTTGGAAGTGAATATGAAACTAAAATACCTACTAAAGAAGTAATAATGTAAATTATTTTAACTTTTGAGCTTAATCCAAAAAAGTATACAAATGATAGAACAAATAAAGGTATAACGTACCCTAAGCCAAAAGTAAGTGGAGATATTAATATTACTGTGGAGCAGCAAGCGATTGAAAATGCTGATTTGCTCTCAAATAGATACTTAAAAGATATAATATAAAAAAAACATATTGTCCAAGCTATATTTGAAGCTTGTGAAAAATTAGCAAATTGTTTTCCAGAAAATATTAATACTACAAATAAAGATAAATAAATTTTATTATCAATTTTTTCATTTTTTAAAAATATTAATATTATAATAAAAATTAAAAAAATAGAAAAATAATTAAATAACTCAAAATTAAGGTTAAAGAAGTTATTGTTGATTAAGAAAACTAATTTTACAAAAAAAATATTATGAATATTAGTTGGTTGAAATAACCATATAATTGTATCTATCTTTTTTGTTTGTAAATTTTCTATCCATTCCCAATCATCAACCCATGGTAAGTTAGTATTAAAATTAAATAGTATTAAATAAAATAAAATAGAAATTAAAATTGAGAGAGTAAAATCATCATATTTATTATTATGTTTTTGAAAAATTAGTTTGGTTAAAATTACGATAAAAAGAATTAAAATTATAAAAAATAACTTAGAGTTAATTATATAATCTAAAGTAGAGAGTATTTCATTGGAAAATTGATTACATTTATCTTTCCTTGAGGGATCTAAAAAAAAACAGATATTTAGTATGAGTTTTTCCATTCTAATTTAAAATCTTATAAAAATAAAACCCATTTACTTTATCATCTAAAATTTTTTGTAATTCTAATTTATCATAAAATTTAATCGCATCATTGATATCATCACCTCTTTGATATATATGTTTAGAAACATCAACAAATAAATAACTGACATTAAATTTTTTTGCCTCCTCTAATATTCTGCTTGAAGTTTTTATTTTATAAAAAGCAGGATCCTGAACTATTTCTCTATCTGTTGCACACCATGCATCTGGTACTGAATTTGCATAAAAGATTTTATCTGTGGAGAGAGTTTTTGCTTTTATTTTCTTTCCAAATTCATAAAAATGAGAACTATCTCTTTCCCAAAAAGAATCTTTAATCTCAATACCAAAAATTGTCACTATAATTGGTATAAAAAATAATAATTTATAGTGTCTGTTATTTATTATGGTTTTAAAATACTTATCAATAATATTGACTTTTTTTAATTTGTAAAAAGATACAAGTAAACCATAGGACATTAATATTGATGTTGTTGCTAAAAATGGCATGAAATGTCTTGGCCACAAAATTCCTTTCATGCCGTAAGAGCCAAATAATAAAGCTAAAAAATATAAAAATGTGAAAATCAACATTATATAACCATTTGATTTTAACTTATGCGCACCAATTATAATAAGAGGAATTAAAATGAACGAGATTGGAAATAGAAAAGTTGGAAATATTATTAAACAAAACTTGTATAAGTTATTTATGCCCCAAAAAAAGTGTTTTTTTAAATAATTTATATAATCTATATCTATCCAAAAATTACTGGTATCTGGCAAACCTCTTTCTGACATCATCAATCCCCAGTCGTCAACATACGGATAGTATGACATATAATTAAACAATACTTTTCCAAAATAATCGTAAGTCATGACTGCCCATGGAAAAATAGTTAAAAGAAAAAATATTAATATAATTAAAGTATTAAAATATATTTGTTTTTTTTTTAGATTAAAATTTAGTAGAATATAAATTATTAAAATGATAAATAATATAATCCATACACTGGAAGTCATTGCCGAATATCCAATAACAAGTCCTATTGTAATAAAAAATAATTTACTTTTTTTTAAATAGAATAAATTTAGAAAAAATAATTGTATTAATAAAAGATTAAAATTTTCTCTCATTATTACAGTTGAATTTTCAATGTGGAAAAAGTTAATACATATAACTAACGCACTAAGAAGACCTAATGTTGTAGACTTTAATTTTTTACCTATTAGATATGCTATTACTATTGAAAGTATTCCAACTATTAAACTTGAAATTCTTAAAAATATAAATTCATTTTTTAATAATAAAAAAATACTTAAAAAATAATGATAACCTGGACCATACAAGTCTGTTAGTGCTGGAATATTTTGATGAGGAAACCAATAAGAAAAGATAAAGCTAGTTTTGGCCCCAATTCCCTCTGAAATATTTTTTGCAACGTTAAAATGATAACAACTATCTCCACCAAGGTCAGGCAAAAAAATATCACCTGTTTTTCTCAACATATAATAAATTCTTAAAAAAATTCCTATAGATAAAATTAATATTAGATTTTTTAATTCTGATTTTTTAAATAATAAAAAAAAATTAAAATTCATGTCCTTTTAATAGATTAAGTTTTCGTAAGTTTATTTTTTTTCATCATCATCAATTATATAAGTTGGCCTTTTCTTAACTTCATCAAGTAAATAACCAATATAAATTGAGATTACACCAAGCATAAAAATTAATAATCCAAAAAAGAATAGTTGAATTAAAATAATTGTAGTAAATCCAGGAGAGTTAATGTTTCCGGTTAAGTATAATAAAATATAAAAAATTAACAAAAATAAACTCAATAATAAAATACTAGATCCTAAAATAAATATTAAAACTAAAGGTGTTTTTGTAAAAGATGTTATTGCTGAAAAAGATATATCAAAATAATTAAATAAGGAAATTTTAGATTTACCAGAAAATCTTTCTCTTCTTTCATATTCTAAACCAACTTGTTTAAAACCAATGAATGAGATAATTCCTCTAATATAAATATTATTTTCTTTAAAGGTTTTTAAATAGTTAATTACTTTCCTGTCAATTAATCTGAAATCGCCTGCACCTTGAGGAATTTTAATATCTGAAAAAGACTCCATATATTTATAGAAAATATTTCTTAATTTAGATAATAAAAAAAATTCTTTTCTTTTTTTTCTAACTCCATACACTACATCATTTCCTTTTTCCCAAAGTTTAATAAATTTTGAAATTAATTTTGGATCATCCTCTCCATCGGCATCCAATTGTACCGCAGCGTCTCCAGTGCATAGATCATAACCTGCTTTTATATTTGGTTGATAACCAAAATTCCTACTCATTTTGAAGTATTTTATATTTGAATTCTTATTCAGATAATCTTGAACAATGGTCGATGATCCATCATTTGAGTCATTATCCATTAGAATAACTTCAAATATATATTTATTTTCAATTATTATTAGTTCTTCAATTTCTTTAAGTATGTTAACAATATTCTCCTTCTCGTTGTAAAAAGGAATTATTATTGAAATTTTCTTTTTCATAAAACATTAGCTTTCTAAAAAAAATTTAATTTTATCATGGATGTAATTTAAATTTTTATTGTTTAAGCCTTGATGGCAGCCAATCAATAATCCATTTTTCATAATATAATCAGATTTTGGAAAAGTATTGAGTTTATTTTGGTTTGAAATCAAGCTTTTAAACGCCGGATGTCTTAATATATTTCCGCTAAATATTGGACGTGTTTGTATATTATTATTCTCTAAATAAATTTGTAATTGCTTTCGATTAAATTTTTTATTCTCTTTAATAATAATTGGATAAGCCAAAAAATTAGTTTTTACACCATTTAATATTTTTGGAGTTATAAAATATTCTTTATAATTTGAAAAAAAATTTAAATGATTTTTGAAATTTTTAATTCTTATCTTAGAAAATAAATTAAATTTTTTTAATTGAACTAAGCCGAATGAAGCTCCTAGTTCAGATGGTTCAAAATTATATCCAACTTCAGAAAAAACGAATTTTTTATCATAGTCAAAATTGGTTAACTTAATTTTCAATCTTTTCTTAATATTTTCAGAATCTTTTACTAATGTTGACATTCTTCCCCAACTTCGTAGTAATTTAGCTTTTTCATAAACTGATTTACTATTTGTCATAAACATTCCACCGTTACCTGCGCAACTAATAACATGTGAACCATAAAAACTTGTTATTGATATACTGCTATAAATACCTGTTGGTTTACCATCAATTGTGGCACCTAAGGTATCAGCAGAATCTTCAATAATTTTTAAGTTATATTTTTTTGATAATTTATATATTTTTTTAAGATTAGGAATATTTCCAATTAAATTAGGTAACAACAAAGCTTTCGTTTTCTTTGTAATTCTCTTCTCAATTAAATTAGAGTCAATTTGCAAAGTATTTAAATCAATATCAATAAAAATTGGTTTTGCTCCTGCGAGTAAAATTGATGATACGGCAGTTCCGAAATTTAAACATGGTGTTATAATTTCATCTCCATTTTTTATATTTAATGTTCTCATTGCTAAAGTTAATGCAGAAGAACCAGAATTCACCATCAAACCATATTTTTTCTTAAAAAATTTGGATATTTTTTTTTCAAAATTATAAACAGATCTACCCATTTGAGTAGTTTTCTGTAATTGTTTTACAACAGCTTTTATTTCTTGATTATTATATACGTTCTTTCCATATGTTATTTTCATTTTATTTTTTTTTTCAGCTAACTTATAAAATTTTTTAATTTGATTTATTGAAAATAATTTCATTTCTGATTTTTTAGAGTATTTATCATACCAATCACAAGTATAGCTTATAGTATTTTTTTGGTTTAGAATAGTATTCCATTTTAATTCTCTTTTGGCTTTTAAAGAACTTAAATTCAACCTTTTTGATTCATAAAAAATTTTTTTTTTCGATATTTTAATTTTATTTTTTTTCTTAAATTGATGTAAAATTTTTTTAGTCAGATCAAAAACATTAATTTGATTATTCAAAGGAGGTGCAATATTCCATGAATTAAAAGTATATTTTCTTTTATAAGCATATTCGGAAGAAACCAAATAACCATTTAAACAATCTAAGACGTGAATCCATGGCCTTATATAATTAGGATTTCTCAAAATTAAAGTTTTCTTACTATGAATTGAATTTATAATATCAGGAATAAGCCTATTTTTTTTCCAATCTCCACCTCCTATTACATTGCCAGCTCTTAAAGTAATAATTTTTTTTTTTAGACTTTTATATTTTAAAAAATAAGATTTAGAAATTAATTCAGACGATGCTTTACTTGCACTGTAAGGTTCTGAACCTCCTATGCTAGATTTTTCAGTATAATATTTAATATTTTGATTTTCATCATAGCATTTGTCTGTTGTGATTATAACAACAAGCTTTGTACTTTTACTCTCTGCACATGCCTCTAAAACTGATGCAGTACCTATAATATTTGTCATGTAGCTCTCAAATGGTTTCTTTGATGCATCAGAAACTATTGATTGAGCAGCTAAGTGAAAAACAATTTCTGGTTTTACAGAAGCAATTTTAGTTCTTAAATTATTAAAATCTAATATTGATTGAGACTTTAATTTTTTTTTATTAAGAATTTTATATAAACAGTTAGGTTTTGATGGATAATCGATAGAATATCCATAAACCTTTGATCCTAAATATTCTAGCCAAAGTTTTAACCAGCTACCTTTAAAGCTGGTATGTCCAGTGATGAATATTTTTTTCCTATTCCAAAAATTATTTGTAGGCAGTATTTTTTTCACCAAATTCGCCATGGAGCTTTTTTCCTGTACAATTCATTTAGATGTTTATAATCTCTCTCTGTATCCATACAATGCCAAAAACCTTTGTGATAATAGGCTGATAACTCTTTATTTTTTGTTAATTTGATCATTGGATCTTGTTCCCACATAACATTTTTACTCAAGTCAACAAAATTAAATATCTTTCTTTCTAAAATAAAAAAACCTCCATTAATCAAATTATTTTCATCAACAACTTTTTCACTAAATCCAGTAACTAAATCATTTTTTAAACGTAATGATCCAAATCTAGGGATCGGATTAACAGCAGTTACAGTAGCAATTTTTTTTTTTTTTATATGAAGTTTAAGTAATTTAGAAATATTTATATTTGATACACCATCACCATAGGTCATTAAAAATCTTTCTGACTTAATTTCATTTTTTATCAAAAAAATTCTTCTTGCTGTGAGAGTATTTTCTCCTGTACTTACACATTTCACATTAAAATCAAATTTTTCTTTTGATATGTAATTTTTAATAATGTTTCCTTTATATCCCAAACAAATAATAAACTCTTTGATACCTTGGGATGATAATATTTTTAAAATGTGCCAAAGTATAGGTTTTCCACCAACTTTAATCATTGGTTTGGGCGTTACTTTTGTTAATGATCCAAGACGAGATCCCTTCCCACCTGCAAGAATAACACCTATCATACTAATACAAAAAATGAGCTTTTTTAAAATTTATTTTTGATTGATTTTTTACCGTAAATCCAAGAGATGAGTATTTGCCACCAATTGGTATACCACAACCTGAGCCTATATAACCGGGAGGATCACACATATAGTTTTCCTGCCACCATTTATGATCGTACCAAAATTTAACTACATCAATATCGCATGCATCATCACTGTAGATATATGAATTATCACTTAAATATTTCCAGAGATATTTAACACAATCTTCTGTTGATTTAACTAAATCAACATCTAAGAATAAAAAGTCTATTTTTTCACTATGATCTTTCATAGTTTCTTCAAAAAATCCTTTTCTAAAAATACAAAAATCTATTTCACCAAAATTATTAACATTTTCTTTTACTTCCTCCAGACCTCCCTGATACATGCCTTCTTTATATTTACCAGTCAAATTTAAATATGGATAATTTCTTTCTTTAAATCTATCTGTATCTAAGGGCAATCCTTCAAAAGAATCGTATACTATAAGTTTTTTTCCAACTATTTTTGAAAATATAGATAACGAAATTGTTGTAGCACCTTTGAAGCAACCACATTCAACTATAAAACCTTCTTGATTTTCAAGTGATAGTATTTTTTTACCAAGTTCTAAATGTACATTTAAACTAGTGGCACTTTCAACTTTTTTTAATGTTTTTTTTATCCTTTTAATTATTTCTATTTTATCATTAGTTGTTAAACCATGTTTATAACCAATTTTGCTGTAAATAAATTCTTCTTCAAAATTATTTGATATTTTAGAAGCAGCTCTGTCAATATAATTTTGAATAACTCCAGGCAAATTATAATAAATTTTTTTTAGCATAGTTTCTGTGTGTTTCTTCTAAGATATACTCTAACTTTTCAGTTATTTTATCAATTTCAAAGTTTTGTTCATATACTTTTTTTGAATTTAAATAAATTTCTTTTTTCTTTTTTTCATTTAACATAGATATTTTATTTATATTTAAAATTAATTTATTTAGATCATTAGGTTTTGATACATAACCAATATTATTTCTGTAAACAATAGAATTTAATATACTATTTGAGGAGATCAATAAAGGTTTTCCAAACGATATATAAGTTTGAAACTTTCCAGGTATAGTTTTGTTAAGAGACTTACCATTTTTTAAGGTTATTACAAGACCTGAGGAATAGGATAATAATTTTTTTAACTCACTTTTATTTTTATAGGATAATAAATTAATTTTTTTTTTTAATTTAAATATTTTAATTTTTTCTTTTAAACTGTTAAATTGTTTACCTGATCCAATTAAATTCAATTTAATATTTTTTTTTAATTTTTTTGATTTAAAAGCTTTAATTAAAATATCTAAATTTTGAGCATTACCAAAATTTCCAGCAAAAGTTATATAATGAATTTTATTTTTTTTTTTGATATATTTTTGAAATTTAAAATCTGAGGGCTGGTATAATGTAAATATTTTTTTTTTAATTTTATAGTTGTTCGTAATATGTGATTTAAAACTGTCTGATTGAGCAATAATTGCATCTGACCTATTATACACAAACATTACAAATTTATTAATTATCTTTAATATAAATTTATTTTTGATATATCCAGTATCTTCCAAAACTTCTGGCCATAAATCTTGAACCCAAATAATAGATGGAATTCTTTTTAGTTTAGAAAAAAACAAAGCTGGAATTACTTGAAATATAGGAGAAGTTGCAAAAGTAATAACAATATCAGCTTTAATCTTTCTGTAAAAAAAAACATGAAAAGTTAAATTTATAACATATGAAAAATAATTTAAAAAAATACTAAAAAAAGTATTACTTTCTCTATTATAATTATAGAAGTAATTAATATTTATTCCTCTATATCTGATAAAATTTTTTTTTTTTTTATAATTAATATTGTTATATTCAGGTCTAGCTGCAAAAACATTTAAATCATATTTTTTTTTTAGCTTTAAAGCTATTTCATTTATTTTAAAATTTTCAGGCCAAAAATGTTTGGAGAAAACAGAAATATATTTCATAAAATTTTATTAAAAAAATTATTCAATGCTATTTTAGGTTTATTATTAATAATTACTTTCTTTGGGTTTTTTAATTCAAAATTATTTTCAAAGACTTTTTCAATACAAGTTAATAAATCATCTTTTTTATTTATATCGAAAGTTAAATCTGGTTTTAAAAACTGTGTGCTATAAGGAAGTTTTGGTGCAATTATTAATAAATTATATTTATTTGCTTCTAATATAGGTAAAGCAATAGTTTCATTTGAAGAAATGTATAATAATGCTCTACAGTATTTGTATATATTTTGAAATCTTTCTTGATTATCTTCATTAAAATTATGCAGATTTAAATTATATTTATTTTTAATAATATCGAATTTTAATTTTTTTTTTTCTTTATCGTTTAAAGTTAATAATACTTTTGGAAACAAATTTTTTTTTGATAAATTTATTAAAACTTCTATTAACAAATTATGATTTTTATGTTTCATTAATGAAGCAGGATAAATAAAATCATAATGATACTTTTCTTGGCTATATGAATATTTTGAAGAATTAGAGTCTTGAAAGATATCAATAATTTTCAAATTTACATATCTTTTCAAATAATTGCTCAAAATCAATTTTGATACAGGTGAAAAAACAAACCAATTATCAACATAACTTAAACCTAATTTAAAATTCAAAAACCTTAAAAAATCTTTAGAGCATAACCATTTTAAAAAGCTAATTTTATAGAACTTTCTAAATAAATTAGCATTTTGAAACATTACAGAAACTTCGCATTTAAATTTGAATATTGGAGGAAGTCCATTAAGAAATATCAAGTGATCATCATCTTTTAATTTATTTTTTAACTTAATCAGGTGAATTAAAATTGAAATAAAGTTACTACTTATATAATATGAATTTTTAATTTTAATTTTGTTATCTAATCTTTTATCTAAAATATAAAAATAATTCTCGTTATTTATTATAAACCTTTTTAAAATATTTAATCCTCCTTCTTTGTGTAAACCAATGCAATAAAAATATTTTTTCATTTCTATAATTCAATTTTTTTATATACCTTTTCTCCAAAAATTAAGTCTCTAATAAAAACATAAATCAAAAAAGTTAAAATTATTGGAATATAATGGTATTGTTTCCATTTAATTAATTTTAGTAAATAGAAATATTTAATATTAATTTTTTTAATAAATTTTTGAAAAATAACTTTATATTTTTTTCCATTATCCTTTCTGTAAAATTTTTTTCCAAAATCACTATCAATCCATTTTGCTTCTTTATCGGGATTAAAAAGAATTTTACCCTGAATTACCAAATCAAATAAATAAACATAAGCCCAATTAGAAATTAATTCTGAATTTGGTCCCCAAAAATTACTAAAACTACATTTTTTTAAGTTTAAAGTTCTATGTAATCCATAAAAAAAGGCATCATCTGTTATATTGCAATAATTAATTATTCTTTTTAATTTACTATTTTGATCAAAATAAGAAGGAATAATTTTTTTTGTTTTATTGTTTGAATAAACAAGCTCCCATGTTGACATTACAGTAACAGCATCAGAATTTTTTTCTAAACAATTTAAAGAGCTTTCAATAAATTTTGGTGAAATAGTATCATCATCTGACAACCACATAAAATATTTTGTGTTACAAATTTTAAGTAAATACAAAATATTATTTATTGCTCCTATGTTTTTATTGTGAAAATAAAATTCAATATTCAACTCATTTATAAAATTACTCTTAATGATTTTATACTTTTCAATTTCATCATTGTTGCCATTAACACCAATTATTATTTTTATATTTTTATATGACTGCATTTTTAAGCTGTTAAGTGCATTTTTTAATAGCTCAGGTCTTTTATAAGTTGGTATTCCTACTGTAACCAAAATTTCTTTATTTCGCAAAAAATCATCAAACATAAATTTTATTTAAATACAGAATTAAGTTTTTTATTGGATCCCCAGTAATTTTTTTTTTCATGATGAATAACTTTTTCTGTTGCATATTTTATTTTAATTTTAATTTTTGAATTTTTAATCCATTTTTTTACTAAACTATCAACTGATACTGGTTTATTTGAACAAATATTAACTATACCTAGGTCTTTATCAAAAAATAATAATTTCCAAATGATTTTCACAACATCTTTTATATGTAAATAATCTCTTAATATTTTTTTATTTTTTATTTCGAAAAATTTTTCTTTATTTTTTATAGCTAAATTAAAATTTCCCCATAAATCATTTTTATAATTAGGTCCCCCATAAAAATAAAAAACTCTTAACCAAATTAAATTAAATTGATATTTTGATTTTAATTTTTCAATTTTTTTTCTCAAATCATCTTTGGCTTTTCCATATTTTGTAATTGGTTTAGTCTTAAAGTTTTCTGATATTTTGCCAGAGTAGTCACCATATTCAAAACAAGTTCCGACTACTATAATGTTCCTTGTTCCAGATTTTATCAATTCTTCGATAAAGTTTAAGTGAAAATTAACCTGCCTAATGTGAATATCAGAATTATAATTTTTTAGATCTAAACCATTCCATGCGAGATGCAATAAAGTTTCAGGAGCTTTAAAATTTTTATAATAAATTTTTTTTTTATCTAGTATATTTTTTTTGATCCAAAAAATATTTTTTTTTTTAGTTTCAATCTTTTTTTTATTATAAGTTAGTAAGAAATTTTTTTTAGATTTCAAAATATTTTTAAATAAAATTTTACCAAGATGTCCTGTGACTCCAGTAATCAAAATGGACATTATAAAATCTTCAATTTAGGGATTGCTACAAAAAGCTTTGTTTTTGTATTTTTTAAAAAAGATAATTGCTTTTTGATTTCATCAGCTATATTCCAAGGAAGAATTAAAAGATAATCTGGTTTTTCTTTTTGTAAATGATCTGGATGAAAAATTGGTATCTTAGTGCCTGGTAAAAATTTATTTTGTTTTGATTTTGATGAGTCACATACAAATGATATTAAGTCTTTTTTGATACCAGCATAGTTAAGTAAAGTATTTCCTTTTGCAGCAGCGCCAAATGCAGCAACTTTTAAATTTTTACTTTTACATTCAATTAAAAAATTTAATAATTCATTTTTATTTTCATTTGCTAGTTTTTGAAAATTTTTATAGGTTTTAATAGAGTTTAGTTTATTTTTTTTTTCAATTGAAATAATCTTTGATACATTTTTTTCTACTTGATAATAATTATTAGTTTTTTTTTGGGCAAATACTCTGAGGCTCCCACCATGAGTATTGATTTTTTGCACATCAAATATATTTAAGCCATTTTTCTCAAAAATTGTATTTACTGCTATTAACGAAAGATAACTATAATGTTCATGATAAATTGTATCATATTGGTTATTTTTAATTAGTTCTAGTAAGTGTGGAAATTCGAAAGTAACAACACCCTTTTTTTTTAACAAGATAGAGATACCTTTTACAAAATTATTTATATCTGGAACATGAGCTAAAACATTGTTTGCAACAATCAAGTCCACCAAATTTTTTTTTGCTAATTTTTTAGCTAAATCAAAATCAAAAAACTTCTCTAATACTTTTATGTTTTTTTTTCTTGCTGCTTTTGCACAACTTTTTGATGGTTCAATTCCAAGACAATTAAAATTTTTTTTTTTGAAAAATTGCAACAAATAACCATCGTTACTGGCTATTTCTATAATTTGTGAATTAGTAGATTTAAGATTAAACCTATCAATTACATAATCTACATATTTTTTTGAATGACTTGTGAATGAATTTGATACAGAACTAAAATATGGATAAAATTCATTAAAAAAAATATCTCTTCCAGCGTAATCTATAACTTGTGCTAACCAGCAATTGTCACAGATATAAACTTGAAGCGGATAATATATTTCAGTAGAATTTAATTCTTTTTCAGTTAAATAAGAATTTGAGGGTGGTGCATTACCTAAATCAATAAAACATAATTTAAGTAGTTTTTTACAACTTCTACATTTCATAAGATATTTCTTTAAATCAAAATCCCTTTAAAATTACTAGAAATAAATTTAGTTTTTTTATCTTTTGAGGAAATTTTAGATAACTTAAGCGGCCAACGAATATTTATACTCGGATCAAATGGATTTAAAGAGATTTCTTTCTGTGGTTTATAAATTTCTGAATGACAATATAATATCTCACAATTATCAGTTAAAGTTTGAAAACTATGTCCATATCCTTTAGGAATTAATAAGCAACTTTTGTCAGTAGAATTTAAAATATAAGTTTTTGGTATTAAAAAATCTTTTGAGTTTTTTCTTACATCAACTACAGCATCAAAAATTTTTCCTTTTATCAAATAAACTAATTTTATCTCCAAAAAAGGTTGTTTTTGAAAATGTATTCCTTTTATTGTTCCTTTTTTCTTAACTGTTACAAAATTGATTTGTTTTATTTTAAAATTTTTTAAATATTTTTCAAACTTATCTTTAGAATAAATCTTACTTAATTTACCTCTATCGTCTTCAAAGTTATTTAGTGTGATAATTTTTGGTAAATCTTTTTTTGTAAAATTATTTTTTTTTTTCATAATTTTATATTTAATATTTAATTCAATCTAACCCTAAACATTTCACTTTAAATTTTAAATTTTTTTGTAGATATGTTTTTACTTCTTTTAAATAATTTGTATTGGATACTACAACAGTGTCATTTTTTTTTATATATTTACAAAGTATAGTTGGTGATATTATTTTTTTATTTACTACCTGCAAATATTGATTTTGTTTATTAATATCCATGTCAACTATATATTTTATTTTATTCAATAGTTTATTTTTTTGATTACAATGACACAAGAACATTAATGTTTTTGTTGATCCTCCCCAAAAAAATAAATTTCCATTATTTATTTTCTCAATATTGGAAATCTTATTTTCAATATTTGGAAAAATTTTATATATACTCACACTATTAAACTTTAAATTTTTATCGAAATTAAGATTAAGGTTAGATAATTTTGTTAAAACAAGTAAATATTGACCCTTAAATAATTTTTTTATTTTAAAAGTTCCTGAAAATAATTTTTGAAAAGTTTTTTTACTAAAATAATTAACATGTTCGTAAGTGATATCCCAAAAAGCTTGTTTTTTAATTATCCAATCTAAATCAGGAACTTCAATTAAAATATATGGATCTGAAATTGAGATTTTTTTCAGCATTTTTAAGAAGTTAAAATAATTTGGAATATGTTCTAATGTTTGTCGTAATATTATTAAATCAGAATCAATTCTGTCATTAACTGTTAAATATCTTTTATGAATATTTTTTTTTTTTCCTTCATATGATGTGTCATAACCAATTACGTTTTTATATTTTTTCTCAAGAAGATTTAGAAAAAAACCTTTACCACATCCTACTTCGCAAATTCTAGTATTTTGATCAAATTTTTTATCTAAAATTTTTAAAACATCAAAAAGATGGTTTTTAAAAACTACTGAAACGCTCTGGTCATTATTATAATTTTTGTTGTATTTGATCTTATTATTATTGAAAGATGAATTATAATAAAAATTATATTTTTTAATATATCTCAGGTTTATTTTACCTAAATTAAAATTGGATCTTTGTGTTTTGTATCTTAAGCTAGATAAAACTGGATAGAGCATAGATTAACAAAATTAATTAATTAAATTTTTATACCAATCATTAATATGATTTTTTGAAGTAAAGGCATAACTATTTTTTAGTTTTAATAATTTCTTTTGATTCTCCTCTGTAAACCACCAATTTTTATTGTTTTTCAAATTATTAACAAATTTTATTGCGCTTTTAGGATCATAATACAATAATCTCATTGTCTTTAGTTCAGCACAAAATTTCTTACCCATATTTGAAAAATAATCATTACTATTATCTAAAATAACTATGAATGGAATATTTAAAGAAATTAATTCAAATATCATAGTGCTTAGATAATCCAAAATAATTATGTTACTCTGAAAAATTACCTTTTTTGAATTTATAAACTTTTTTTTTTTTATATTAAATATTTGACTAAATTTATTAACTGTAAATTGATCTGGATATCTATTTTTATCAAAATAAGGTTTAATTACATAATTTTTTTTTAAATTTTTTAAAATAAAACTTTTTGTATTTAACGATCTTAAATAATCATCATTTCTTTTGAAATCTCCTTGAAATTGATTTTCTCTCATAGCCTCAAAAACATAACAAACATCAAATTTTATCTTTTCAAAACTTGATTGAATTTTAGTTAAATTAAATAATCTATTAGAGGAAGATCTGAATTCTTTTTTTTTTAGAGGTTCGCCCCATACAAAATATTTATTACATATACGATAATCATCATCATAATTCGTGACATATTCGCCATGAATTCTATGATTACCACCATGTTGACCAAGAAAAATTTTAGTCTTATTATTTTTTGAACTCCAATAAAGCATCATATGTTTTAATAAATCATCATCAAGATGAGCTGTATCTGTATAAATTGTTTTTGGTTGTTTAATAATTTTTCTAGCAACCTGTTCATATAGTTTAAAATTTTCTAAGTAACTAGATGGCATTAAATAAATAATAAATTTTAAAATTTTAAAATTGTTTTTATTTGAATACTTTAAAAGTTTGTTTCTTTTTTTTAAATCATAATTTTTTCCACTAACACTAAAATAATTTGATAAATTAAAAAGTGGTAATATTTTAAAAAATGACTTAATCATGATTAATATTATTTTAGATTTTAAAAAACGAGATCTTGTTAATAAAATTGTATTTTTATTCACAAAAAAGTTCAATATTTTTAAATAGATGTGATTTCTAAAATTAAAAATGTACTTAAAGTCATTCTTATTTTTTTTAATGTTTCTCTCATAAAGAATTAGGTTAAAAAAATACAATTGATTTTTTTTTAAATTTATAATTTTAAAAAAATTTATGTAATCCAAAGGCGGATAAAAGCTTCTACTTATATTAGTTTTTATTTTTAATTTAAATTTGTTTGAAACATGTTTGCTAAAAAAATTATAATAAAAATATATGTTCAAGGCAATATTTAGCCACGGACCAATTAAAATCCTCCATTGAGATATTGAATATTTTCTTTTATGCAATTTGTTAAGAGAAAATGTAAGTTCTTTTAATATTCTATTTTTTATTGTTTTAAAACTTTTTCTGTGATTGAGCTGATAATTGTTGAATTTTTTTTCTTTTATTTTTTTAAATATAATATCCAAATCATTCAATTTAGTCATTTCCTTAATTTATATTTTTTTAATAAATTTTAATTTTTTATAAATTTTAGCTAAAAAATTCCAAAGTTGTTTTTCAGATCCATAGAATGAATGACTTACCTCAGCATCTGAAATATATTTTGATAAATCTTTTTCTGACCACTTCATTTTTTTTAGAAAATACTCCATGTCTTTTTTTTCATCTTCTGCTGTTGAATAAGTTGGACTTTGAAGTATTTTTAAAGCATCATTTCTCGTCATTTGGTTGGAAATAATTAAATTACTTAAATGCAATTTCCGTTTATCAATTCCAAATTTTTTTGGAAGAATATAGGCTTGATAAAACCTAGTAAAAACTGACTCGTAATGTTTGTATGGATATGGTTTGTAATTAACTTTTTGTTTTAATTCAGTAAGAGCATCTTTTTTTATATATTTAAAATAATCAGGAAATAAAACCCACTTGATCTTTTTAACCAATTCATAATATATAAAATTAAATGTTCCAAAAGTTGGAAAAGTTTTTAATTTTTGGTTAGAAAATTTTTTTGCAATTATTTTGATATTTTTTGCATCATTTTTAAACCACGACCAATTTTCAGGAATTTTAAAACCTTCTGTGGCTGTATTTGTGCCTGAAAGTATATATTTTATCTTATATTTATTTGCTTGCTGATAGTTTACCGCTAGCATCGCATTATCCATTAAAAGCTCAACATCTAAAACATTCGATTTAAAAAATGCATTTTGAAGGTTACGATATTCTTTCCAATTAATTACGTGTGTATATAAATCAACATTACATTTTCTTATCAAATTTGAAATATTATTTTGTGCCAATTCACTATTCCAACCATTGTCTAAGTGCACTGCTAGTGGTCTAAGTCCTTGTTCACAAGCTTTTATTAGTGAAAATGAACTGTCTACTCCTCCAGATACGCCTATAATACAATCATATCTTTTATTTTTTCCATCTTTTTTTATTTTATAAATTAATTCGTCAAGATTTTCTTTTTTTGTTAAATTATTTTTTCTATCAATAAAATTTGAACAATAATTACAAATCCCATTATCATTAAATTTTATATCTTGTGCAGTTGTATCCATTATGCACCTTGAGCAAACTTGAAACTTTATCATTCAATGTTTTTTCTATAATTGTCTGGCATATATGATATTAATACCGCTTTGTGAGGGCCATAGTATATGAAAAATGCTCCAACACATACAGCATCAACGTTTCTTATATCTAGGATATTGTTTATTTCATCATAAGAATTTATCCCACCATTTACTATTAATGGTATGTCTAATTTGTTTGGTAGCAAATCTAAAATTGAATAATCAAAACCAGTTAAAGTACCTTCTTTCGAAACATTATTAATCAAAATCTCACCAGCACCTAATTCAATATATTTTTCTATTAGATAAATTAAATCTGAATTTAAAAATTTATTTTTTGAAGAATTATATATTTTTTTTTTTCCAAAAAAATTATCTTTAATATCAATTGATACAACAATACTCTGACTTCCATAAATTTTTGATAATGTTTTAATTATTTTTTCATTTTCTAATGCTGCTGAGTTTATTGATATTTTTTCCACGCCTATAGAAAATAATTTCTCTACTTGATTTAATTCTTTTATACCTCCACCATATGTAAATGGCATTCTACATTCATCGGCAATATCCTTTATAATATCATAGTTTAAATCTAATTTATTCTTAGACTTAAATACATCTATTAAAATAATTTCATCAACTTTTATTTCATTAAATATTTTTACAGCATTTATTGGGTCACCTACATATTGATGATTATTAAATTGTGTTGATTTTATCAACTCATCATCATTTAATTGTAATAATGGTATAATTCTTTTTCTTAACATTTTTCAATAAAATTTTTAATAATTTGTTTTCCTTGATCGAAACTTTTCTCTGGATGAAACTGAACACCATAAACATTATCATTACAAACGGCTGAGGAAAAATCTTCAATATAATTGGTGGTTGAAATGGTAAATTCTTTTGTGGGTGCTAGAACAGTATAACTATGTGCAAAGTAAAAAAATTTATCTTCAATTTCATCAAATAAGAAATTTTTTCTTTTAATAAAAATTTTATTCCATCCTATGTGTGGGACTTTATATTTATCACTTTTAAATTTTTCACATTTATAATTTAAAAAACCAAAACCTGGTAACAATCCTTCTTCACTTTCTAAAAATAGGGACTGCATACCAACACAGATACCTAGAATTGAATACTTTTTTTTCAAAACTAGTTCTTTGATTACTTCAAATAAATTTTTTGATTTTAAGGAATTTATAAAAGGGTCAAAACTTCCTACTCCTGGTAAGATTATTTTTTTTGTATCTGAAAAATCCTCAGGACTATTAATAATTTTATATTTATAATTAAGATCATCAAGAACTCTAACTATAGATCCAATATTACCAACACCAGATTTTACTATATTAATTTTTGGCATAGTTTTTTTTAATATTTATTGTCGTAAAAATAATTATAATTAAAGAAAATAAAAAACCTCCATTAAAATATCCAGCTCCTCTTACTAGTTGTGTAAAAATAATTGATAAAAAAAAAATTTTATTTTCATTGGACATATTTTTTGTGAATACAAAAGATAAAATTATTGGAATTAAAATTAAAGCCAAAACACCAAATTCAGTAAATAATTTTGATAGATTAGCAGATCCATCATTGTAATTTAATGTGTAAACTTCGTGGTACAAATATGGTATTATAATCTCGTTTGATAAATAATAATCAAACGCATTTTCGTATCTATTCAATCCCCATCCAACTGGTCTAGATAAACTTGTTTCTAAAGCTATATTTAAAGAGTTTAAAAAAACTGCACTACTTAAATTCAATCTTATAAATAGATCATAATCTTTAACGGGTAAATTCCTGATGTCTTCAATCTTTTTTTCTTTTATTTTTTTT
>MDSZ01189176.1_pt1 | contig 32521 bp, 28 predicted proteins | sample 811201 | NCBI WGS metagenome assembly MDSZ01 (sample SAMN05326647, study PRJNA326480) | marine metagenome | isolation source: seawater | place: Indian Ocean: North | collected 2010 | reverse complement strand
TTCTCGGCAGGTGACGAGTACTGGGCTCGTAGCCAAGAATTCTGGCGAGAAGTCCGGCTGGCTTGGAAAGAACGACTTGAAAAAAGAGTCGCCGTTACTCTGGCCGAAGAGATAGAAGGGGAACGTCTTTTTTCAAGAATGTTCGGCTATGCTGGCAAGATAGGTAATGACGAACCCTATGATGAGCTCGATGCTCGTCGCTATATCAGTGAGACCTTGGCTAAATTTGTTATTCCTCAATAATGTAACATTGTGCTCAGGTTGCATGAACATAGCTCAATTCCTGGCGCTTTGTTTAGGAAGTGAGTTGGGCTCTAGCCAACCCAAAGGTTAAAAACTGGCTCAAGGCCTCACTGCAGAAGTCGTGTATGACGGTTTTTATAACGATTTCTTTACTATCTAAAATTCCGGCAACTCGCTGGGGCGGCGATAAAAAACGATAGGTGGTACTTAACTTCCCCTATTTTCGCGAATAACATAAGGTAATGAGGTTCATTAAGTGACTACTAATTGGTTATTGACCGCGGTTATCTTAGTTGGGATCCTTTTAGTTGGCGTTGTTATTTTTCTAGGCCCGCCATTTTCTGTTGATCAAGGCGCGTCAACAGAAATAAGCGACCCTAGCTCCGTATTATCGATCGGAGGTAGAAGCAAGATAAAAACGCTAGATCCGATTGACGCTAACTCTCATGTTACTGTTATGGAAGTTTCGCGAAAATTTCTTGAAAGACCGTTAAGTAACTATCCCGAACCTAAAAAAAACGACGCGTTAGTGGAAGTGGCAGCGTTGCGCGATCGGGATTTGGTAGTAGGAGACAGACTCAGCTTTATTGTCCCTCAGGTTAATCATGCCTTCACCGTTCAACTGTCTAGTATTGAGATAAAGAGTTCGGGAATAAAAGTGTTGAAGTCTCTTCCCAATCAATCGGGTGTAGATTACGTTATGCTGATATTGGGAGAGAAAAACACGCTGGGTAATTTGTTCACGCCATACGGGGAGTTCGAGCTTATTGGTGACCCCCAGTATGCATGGTTGGTGAGATCATTGTCCTTGTTTAATCCCGACGAAAGAGACCACAGCATATCTATCCCAAGGGCACTGGTACCGCCTAGGATCGTTGGATTGAGGCCTGGGCCGCAAGAAATTGTCAATGAGGATAATTAAGAGTCGAAGTGACCTAAGGTTGAACTGATTGTGACGTTGAGAATATTAACCCTAACCATACTGTTGTTTACGCTTATCCTTGTGCAAGCCGATGAGCAAAACATGGGTCTTAGAATAGTGTGTCCATGTTCGGTCGAATCTATAAGTGGAATGTCAGCATCGGTTTCATTTGGCGTAACGAATGATTCTCCATCTCCATCTAAGCCATTTGAAATAGAGCTAGGACATACCCCTGGCGTGTCGCACTATTTGAATGGGCTTTATCCTGGACATACCGAAAGAATCGAGGGTCTGGCAGGTAACTCAACGAGAAGCTACACACTGGAGATACCTTTTGTCTTGCCTGATTATGGGGTGAACTCCGACAACGAGATACAGCCATATCTGATTCTGAAGCAACAACTTCTATCGGATGATGGTGAGTTAAATTGGAGTAACGTTAATCATGTAAGGCTTGCAACAATAGGTGTGAGTTCTTCCCAACCCACTTACTCTGATGGAAAACTATTCTTTATTGGGGCGCCCACGATGTCACGCAGCGGTGATCAAGCAACAGTAAAGATACCTAAACTGCTGAACAAGACCGATAAAGATATATTGGTCGATGAAATCTATTTAGGCTACACCGAAGACTTAGAGGTCTGGGGCCAGCCCTATTCCTTGGCTCTCAGAATGTCAGAGGGAAATCAGATCACAGTGCCTGCCTTTGGAGCAGTTGAAAACATTGAATTTTCTGGCACCTATGCTTCGCCACCTGATAGTAGGCCCTATGGATATTTGTTTCTTCGGTCGACGGAATCGGAAGCCCAAATGTACGAATATGTCGATGCGAGGGGAAATAAAACTTTACCTTCGGTTGAATACTTGGCGTCTAGTACCGATTTCTTGCTCGACACGGACGGAGATGGCGTCAGTGATTTCCAAGAAAACTTGGTGGGTACTAACCCTAGTAGCGCAAATAGTACTCCAGGAACAGCAATTCTGGATCTATGGGTCATGTACTCAGCAGGTTTTGCTGATTCATTTGGTGGGGAACCGCTTGCAAAAATAACGCAGGATATTGAGTGGTCCAATCAAGCTCTTGTTAATAGTGGGATTAATGCTCGCTATCGTTTGGTGAGATCTGAACAAATAGACATTGAAGAAGGCATAGAGCTTGTTTCAATTCTTGACCTATATCGTGAAAAGTCAGGGGTTTTCGAAGGGGCCGATCTGAAGCGGCAAGAATTAGGCGCTGATTCTGTGATGGTATATGTGGTTAATGCTGAGTCCGCTGACGGCGATTCTATTGCATGCGGTTTTGCCCCTATGATGTCCACGGGTACGCAAGGTGATTTTGCCAAGGCAATCAAGAAAGAAGACCTCGTCGCTACAATAGGCGTGCCTTGCGTTGCAAATGCTTTCACCCATGAGCTTGGACACAATCTAGGTCTTGTTCATTCAAGAGCACAAGGAGACCGCGGTGGATCTTTTTTCTGGTCGAGAGGCCATGGCGTTCAGGACGAGTTCGCCACTTTAATGGCTTACCCTCAGGCCTACGCCACGATTCCCTTTCTCGCTAGCACAACCCAGCACTATTCAAATCCAGAGGTTCTTTGCCAGGGTGTTGGGTGTGGAGTTGCGAGCACTGATGTTGATTACGGTGCAAATGCAGCTTTGCATGTAGAGACAGTGATGTATCAGGCTGCCTCTTTATACGGAACGCTTGGAATAGATTCTGATGGGGATGGAGTTCCCGAAGAAGAAAACCCCGTGTCACCCGATGATTCGCTGGATGAAATCGGTAGTTCGGATGAAGTAGGAGAAGAGACAGATAGTGGTAGCGCCAATTTTGAAGGAAAAAAATATCGTTGGATTAAAGAGCGAAAAACTCAGCAAGCGGCGCAAGCTTATGCGGAATCGCTTGGCGGGCATCTAGCAGTCATCAATTCGGCCGCAGAGGATGAATTTGTTTATTCGCTGGTAAGCGAGGCTGCACTAGACGATTTGGGAGTGGCAAATGATGGTGGTGGTGTCGCCTACGTCTGGCTTGGTGGCAACGATGCTGAGTCTGAGGGCAATTGGAACTGGGTAAATGGTGAAGCGTTCCAGTACACCAACTGGGGGCGTGCAGAGCCTGATAATTATCTGAATCAAGATGGGCTTGCCCTTGGGCTAGAGAATTGGCCAAAGGGGAGTTCTGGGTCTGCTGCTTTCGGGCTTGCCGGGCAATGGAATGATATTAGTCGCAGTAATCAGTTAACTTTTATAGTTGAGTTGTCTTTAGATGAGAGAGAAGACTCTGAAAATAGTGGTAATGAGTCCGATGATGAAGAGAATGATGATTCTGGTTCGAACGAAGACTCGGACGATAATACAGCGACGATTTCTGATGATTTTGCGTTCCCCTATCTCGTAGGTCTAAGTGGATTTATGGGCTGCGCGATCGATGATAACGATCTGCAGTGTTGGGGAAACACTGATTGGCTTGATTACGATGGTTTTCCAACCCTTCTTAATCCCACCCACCTGGCAGTTGATAGTTCTCATGCTTGCGCGCTCGATGACAACGGAGTGGTTTGTTGGGGGTACAACGGGAACGGTGAGACAGATGTCCCAGTGCTGAGTAATCCAACCTTTGTGACAAGTAAATATGGAACGAGTTGCGCGTTGGACGATACCGGCGTCGTTTGCTGGGGTGTAAACGATTTTGGTCAAGTAGATGTTCCTGCGTTAAGTAATCCCAGAGAGGTTGCTATCGGTTATGACACTGCTTGTGCGCTGGATGATTCGGGAGTTGTATGTTGGGGTGATACTTCGAGATCGGTAGCATCAAACATTCCGTCTCTGGTCAATCCATCACAATTAACAATCGGAGACTTGCATGGGTGTGTAAATGATAATGACCGTGTTATCTGCTGGGCTAATGGTTTCAGCCCAGCTAATGGAGAAAACACGATTTATAATCAGCCCTCGCTAAGCAATCCAACACAGCTGGTCGCAGGGGGTTATCACGTATGCGCGATTGATGATTTTGGGTTGCAGTGTTGGGGTAGGGACAGTGAAAATCAATTAGATACGCCTCCTTTGACGAACCCCTCAAGGTTGTATCCCGCAGGTCAGCAAGGCATGTGCGCAATGGATGATAATGGTTTGAGTTGCTGGGGAGGTGAAGACTACAGATCGATTGATGAGGTTCCAACAAGCTTGTCTTTTGTCTCCGCAGGACAGCGAGTGGTAAGTCAATTCCTCCAGACCACTTCTGCCAGTCAAAATATTACTACGCTAAACGTAGTAAACACGTCCGATACCGATCAAACACTTAGAGGGATACTGCGTAGCAGTTCTGGAGAAAAAGTAGGAGCGGATAAACCGATTTTAGGCCGCAACATACCGCCGATGGGTAGATTGAGACTAGACTCAGCAGATCTAGAAAATATCTTCGGGATAGATCCATGGCGTGGCCCTGCGATGCTAACTGTTAGGGGCGACTCTACTTTTGACCTGATGTCCAAATTGGAAAGTCCTAGTGGCTTAATTAGCAATACAAATTGCGTCCGGGATAACCGAGTGCTTAATTTAGAGGGTTTCGATTCCAATAATATGAGCTATGTGCGTTTTATCAATACCAGCGCCAAAAGCACGAAATCTGTCACGGGTACCTTGTATGACAAAGACGGCAACGTGGTTGGTGATGGCAACGCAGAGCTTTTCTCGAAACTTGATCCCTATCAACAGGCTTGGATTAACCGGAATCAATTGGCGTCTATTATCGGAGCAGAATGGAACGGTGAAGGCATGCTGGAAATAAGTCCTCACCCAGGATTGAAAGTTCTGAACCTAAATTATATTACTGATGAGAAGACTTTTTTTAATTTTTCTTGTGGGGGAATGGCGTCTCAAGTAGCGCGCTTAGATCGACCATCTTCTAGTGCCCCTATTAATGTAGGAAGAGTCTATCTTCAAACAACATCCAGCAGTAAGAACGTGTCTTTGACTCACTTGGTAAATACATCGGGAGAGGCTCAGGACTACATAGGTACCCTTTACGCAAGCGATGGTTCAATTCTAGGAGAAGCGAATCAATCTCTCCATACGAATGCCGTTCCCTCCAAAGGCAGACTTGTTCTCTCGTCTACACATCTAGAAAATGTATTAGGAACCTCGGCGTGGAAAGGGCCTGCTATGTTGGAGGTTAAAGGTGATGGTTTGTTTGAGTTGATGACTAAGCTCGAGAGTCCGAGCGGCCTAATCAGCAACACAAACTGCGTTAGAACCGATCAGGTTCATAATATAGGAGGCTTTGATCAAACGGATGTCACCTATATTCGTTTTATTAATATTGGCAATGAGCCGATCTTTAATATCCGGGGTTCCCTCTATGATGATTCTGGGAAGGTTGTAGGTGTTAGAAACGCTATTGTTATCGACGAACTGTCGGGCAAAGCTCAGGCGTGGCGAAGTCGCAATCAGCTATCGGATATTTTCGGTGAAAGCTGGAACGGTACAGTAAGTTTGAAGGTCGATGATGCAGACGAAAATCTACGGTTGCTGAATCTAAACTTTATCAATAGTGAAACTTTCTTCAATTTCTCTTGTTATGAGACTGGGCAGTGACAAAAATTCGTCATTAGGATCTTTTTGATCTTAATGTTTTTTTGACGGACACAAAGCGGGCAGCAAGTTTCTGATTAGTGACTTCCATGGTTTAGAACCATGTTTACCTTCAATTGCGATAACATTCCGGCTCAGTCCACAGTGAGGAACTAGTTATGACCGTAACTCTTTCTATCAAAAGTTATATAGTCGATAAAATTGGAGTATCTGCCACCGCGATAGCTGGTGTCGTTCATTTTATGATGATGTTTTGTGCTTAATCTGTTGTTAGTCGGCTTTGCGGTTAATGGAGTATTAATCCACTTACACAATATACTTCCGTTGTTGCGAAGGGAGAAAAGTACTCCGTTTGTTATTTTAGTTGTGATCGATTTTAATCAGAGTTAAGCCGTTGACGAGGAATTAGCAATGACCGAAACAAGTATTGAACTTTTGCTGTCCAGCCTTAGTTCGTTATTCTTTCTTTTTCTTGCTCTACTTACCGTCTGGAAAGGGGTAAACGTAGTTCCACAGTCAGACGAATATGTTGTGGAGAGATTTGGGAAATACACTAAAACGTTAAAGGCGGGCTTAAATTTTATCGTACCATTTTTGGATAAAATAGCGCACAAAGTTTCTATTCTTGAGCGCCAACTTCCAGAATTTACCATCAGTGTTATCACTAAAGACAATGTCGAGGTACAGCTCAGAGCTACGGTTTTTTATCGCGTGCTTGATGCAGCAAAATCCGTGTACCGTATTCAGGATGTTGATAGGGCTATAGACACTGAGTCTACATCGATTGTGCGTTCCGCTGCGGGTCGCCTTGATCTAGACTCGTTGCAGTCCTCGAGAGAGTCAATGAATGATGAAATTGCTGATAATTTGCGAAGAAAGGCTGATGAGTGGGGTCTTAATGTCACCTCTACAGCGATAACCGATGTAATCGTTGACGATCAGACGAAAGATGCGCAAAGACAACAGCTTAATGCTGATCGCGAGATGCGAGCCGCTATTGCGAGAGCAGAGGGTGACAAGAGATCGGTTGAACTTGCGGCGGAAGCGCAATTGTTTGAGGCGGAAAAGCAGGCTGAAGCGATAAGGGTTACTGCTGACGCTGAAGCTTATGCGATCAAGGCTAAAGCTGAGGCAGATGCAGAGCAAACTCGTGTTGTCGCGGCGGCTATTGAGGATAATGGCCAACCAGCGATAGATTTCGAGATCGCTAAACGGCAAGTAGGGGCTTTGGCGGAAGTAGCCGCAGGGGAAAGTAGTAAAGTCATGTTTCTGCCTACTAACGTTACAGAGATACTGGGCTCAGTAACTACAGTGTTCGAAACAATAAATTCGAGGCGCTTAAATGACAATTGATTTATTGAATTACTGGCTCATGTTGCCAAAAGTCTGGATTATTTTGGGAATTTCTCTTGTCACTTTCGAACTGCTTATAGGTACAGGTTATATTGCCTTGTCTTTTGGTGTTGCAGCGATGTTGATGGCAGCGGTATTTTTTTTCCAGGGTATTTTTGAGTTCGGGGTGATCAACGATTGGATAGAAGCTGGCTTTTTGTACGGGCTGCTGTCTTTCGTCGCTATTTTGATACTCAAGCTTGTCGCTAAAGAGCAATCGCCTGAGCAAGATATAAACAAATATTAAAACCCAGACAATTCAGGAATTGAAATGACCGTAAGTGTTTTACTTGAAGGAACTTTAAAAGATGGAGAGCGTGATGGGTTTACCGCATTGCTGACCGAAAAGTTCAAGTTGACTAAAACCTTCGATGGGTTCCAGACCATTGACCTTACCTACAATGTGGAAGATCCCAACAACTGGGTGATAACGGAACTGTGGGACTCTAAAGAAGACTACGAAAAATATCTAAAGTTTAGGCAAGAAGATGGAACATTGGATGACGTCGCATCTGTTTGCGCTAGCGGGCCCTCGGTGCGAATTTTCGATATCGTAGACACTTCTTCATAGCACCCCTGTCGATGACGCTCGAGTCCAGCCCGCCAAGGAAGTATTTAATTTTTCGTATTCGACCTTATGTCTGGTTTGAACAGGGCGTAAATCGATCATAAGTTGGTTTCATTAAGAATCTTCCTGCTAAGACGGTTATTATAATCTTTAGCTATGGTTTGAGATCGGAAGAGGTTTGGTATTTCTATTAGCGTTACAAGTGCGAGTATTAATATCCCGGCGAGGAAAGCTCTAATCTGAGGATCTTGGAAGGGGGCGGTAAATATTAATATTACCCCGCCTAGAGAGAGAGATAAATTGATGCAACCGCGGAGATATTTTTCCAAATAAAAGTGATGTAGCCCCCCCAAGAAAAAAAAGTTAAGCACCGCGTAGGTGTCTGGGTCTTTATACTGTTCGCTAAAACGTTTGAAATAAATTTTCCTATTAGCCTCATCAAGTCCTCCGACTAAGGTTCGCAGATCCTCTTCTTCTTGCTCTACTGCATCAAATCTAAGTCTGAACGCTTCAAACATGATTTTTCTCCGTGAAAGGATCAATTTCTCGTTCAATCTTATCTGGATCACTACAGCGTTTTAGTCTATCGATAACATAGGGGATTGCTGCAAAAAATCCGATGGTTCGTATTGCCTGTTTTGCGTATTCTGAGCAAGTAGGCTCGAAATTACAGTCAATGTTGAAGAGCTTAGCCCCTCCGCCTTTGTTCTGATAATAGGTGATTACCTTACAAGCCATCTCAGACAGTAAAGAATTCAACGCCCTAAAGTCACGATTACTGATTCTCTCGACCAAAATAAGAGAAATCTTTTATTTTCGATTGTTTGAAATACAAGTTGCCAACCGTCAGCGGCTTCTTTATTTAACTCGGCCTCCAGTTTTTTTATAGGAATCCCAGAGGAACCTAGCAAAACTGTCCCACAACCGCCTTCCATTATGTGCAGTACCTTGTACTCTTTGTAGGCCATATCCTTTTATCCTTTTTAAATTAAAAGACCAACTTGTTGGCAAACGTATTAAATTATGTCGAAGGGTTCAATGGGAAATAAAAAAAAGGAAAAGTAAAAATAAGGAAAAGTAAAAATAAGGATGACCTTTTCAATACCACCAAGATTCAATAATTTATCACTTCTAAAATATTGATTTTCATGGAATTGGAGCGGGTAAAGAGGTTCGAACTGGTGACCTAAACCTTGGAGGAATGACCGAAAGGTTTAGAAAAGAGCGGTTTTGTAAGTGATTGTTTTTACTGGAATTTGGAGCGGGTAACGAGGTTCGAACTCGTGACCTCAACCTTGGCAAGGTTGCGCTCTACCAGCTGAGCTATACCCGCTTCTCAAATGTTACGTCCATTAAAGTGCATTACATGCTAAATGGCCAGCGCAATTTGGCGTCCCCTAGGGGAGTCGAACCCCTGTTGCCGGGATGAAAACCCGGTGTCCTAGGCCTCTAGACGAAGGGGACGTAGCATTTGAAGCGGCGAATTCTATGGGGCTGCGAGAGGTTCGTCAAGCGGCGGTGTCTCTTAAGGTTAAGTGCTTTCATTATGTATAAGCGAACTTTCTTCTATCTTTTTCAGAATAGTGCGAACACTTCTTGCTAAAAGTCGTAAATGGGCTTGGTCTTAAGCACTTTAAGTCTTTATATTTGCCTCAATAAAGAATTACAGATCGAATTGACTTGCCTTCATGCATGTAATCGAAGGCTTGATTGATATCCTCCAACCCCATGGTAAAGGTTATAAATTCATCAAGTTTGATCTCTCCACCCATATACTGATCGACCATCCCAGGTAATTGACTGCGGCCCTTCACGCCGCCAAAGGCAGTGCCGCGCCAGACCCGGCCCGTCACCAATTGGAACGGGCGGGTGCTTATTTCTTGCCCAGACCCAGCAACGCCAATGATGATTGATTCGCCCCAACCCTTATGACAGCACTCCAAAGCTGCACGCATCAGATCAACGTTGCCTACACACTCGAATGAGTAATCGACTCCACCGTCTGTCATATCAACGATGACTTCTTGTATAGGAGAATCATAATCTTTGGGGTTCACAAAGTCGGTGGCTCCGAGAAGCTTGGCCATGTCGAATTTTTCCGGATTGGTATCGACAGCTATGATTCGCCCGGCTTGAGCAAGCACTGCGCCCTGTACAACGCTGAGTCCAATGCCTCCCAGGCCAAAGACGGCGATTGTCGAACCCGCTTCTACCTTTGCAGTGTTGAGCACGGCGCCGATGCCCGTAGTCACGCCGCATCCCAGAAGACAGACTTTGTCTAAAGGAGCTTCTTTGCTTATTTTTGCTAATGAGACTTCGGCTGCAATTGAATACTCCGAAAAAGTAGACGTCCCCATGTAATGGAAGACCTCTTTGCCATTGCAGCTAAAACGAGTTGTGCCGTCTGGCATTAGCCCTTTTCCCTGGGTTTCCCGAACAGAGGAGCATAAGTTCGTTTTGCCGGAATGGCAGAATTTGCACTGGCCACATTCCGCCGTGTATAGCGGGATGACGTGATCCCCAGGCGCCACAGACGATACGCCCGGACCAACCTCGACTACCACCGCACCGCCTTCGTGCCCCAGGATTGAAGGGAATATCCCTTCAGGGTCGTCGCCAGATAGAGTAAAAGCATCTGTATGACACACTCCGGTTGCCGCCATGCGGATCATTACTTCACCCTCTTTGGGGGCAGCTACCTCCACTTCTTCAATTTCGAGGGGCTTGCCTGCCTCCCAGGCGACAGCGGCTCTTGATTTCATAGGTTATCCTCGGTGCGCTAGAGTTCGTCAATGTAACTTACTTTAGGTAAGTGGGGAAGATGTCAGAGATCGACGGTCAGACCTAGGTAAAGACTTACGGGTGTACCGACGAAATATCGATCTGAGCCAAATGAGTAGTCTGCACGCTCGGCATAGTCTTCATCAGTAAGGTTCATCAATCTCGCTGAAAGTCGTGTGGTGGTTGACCATTGATAATTCATCCGTAAATGCAGTAAGTCATGGCCCTCGTAACTATGTTCGTTCTGCGGATCTTCATAGTAATCGCCGATGTGTACCCATTCGAGTTGCAGGGATAACCGTTCGTTTGGACGCCAGTCCACCCAGGCGGAGCCCATCGTCTCGGGCGCCGTGTCTATCTCGTTACCACTGATTGGCTGGTTTACCAAAGCGGGACTGTTCTCATACTGATGGCGAGCGTAAGTGAATGCCATCCTGGCACTGATTGTGTTGGTAAGGCGATAAGCCAGGTCGATCTCTAAACCTCGGTGACTTGTTTCGCCGCCATCGATGTTCGTACGCGATGTGTCTCGAAAGATAAAATTGTCCTTTTCCATGGCAAAAACATTGACCGTGTAATCAAATCGGTCATTGAAACCCCTAAAACCTATTTCTGCTGCGCTTAATTCGACTGGGTCGATATCTGTAACGTCCTGAGCATTTTGCAGGCGGTAGAGCTCTGTCGCCTGCGGTGCTCGAAACCCTCTCGATAGTGAGCCGAACACCTGACGGTTATCGCTCAATTCATAAATTGCTCCAAGTTTAGGCGACCAGTCATTGAAGCTATCCCTGCGGTCTGTCGGGCGGTTGAAGCGACAACCTCCGAAGCCACATGGTGTGCCATCCTCACGCGTGCGGCCGTCGATCATTTTGTTGTCATAATCGTAACGGGTGTGCTGAAAGCGTAAACTAGCTTCAATGGATAGTTGCTCGGACACCTCTATATTTCGGTCTGCAAATAGGCCCACTAAATGCGCTTCAACTTTGTAGTCATAATGTTTTCCTTGCGGGATGGTGGTGGCAAGGAAGGGGCTACCCTCAGTTGGAGATGGCTGTGTTTCTTTTAGGAACCCACGGGTATATTCCATCTCGATTCCAACCCTTAGGTCAGAAGACTCGTTGGCCCAAAGTGTCTGAAGGCCGATGCTGTCGTGACCGTTTTCCTCAATGGCCTGACCCGGTAAGAAGTGCTGTAGAAAAGTCATGTCTACCGACCGCAGATAGGGCCTCCAGGTTAGATTACCGCTGCCGAACGATGACTGAATATCGCTGACGAGGCGAAAGGAACGAGCGTCTCTGTATGCTTCTGGATTTGGATTATCTCTTTTTTGACCGCTATTTTTATAAACTTTGTCACCTCGAATAAAGCCCGCAGTTTCTTGGTTAAGGTTGGTATACGAAAAAACTGTTGTCGCGCGAGGGTGCTCATGCTTTAGGAGCAATTTCTGTTGATCAAATCCAGAATTATCCTTGTAACCTCCATCAGTGGATCCGGAAGCATCTAGTCTGAGAGTCTGGGTAGATGCGGCGTATCGCAGACGAAGGTAATCATGGGGGCCAGCTTCGAGCCTAATCCGGTTCAGACCAGGATCAATGCCAGGCGTGATGACGTTGATCGAGCCATGGAGGGCGTTTGAACCATGCACGTTGGAGGCTGGTCCTTTCAAGATTTCGATGCGCTCCGCCAGCTCGCTCGTGGATTCGAATAATTCGTTAACATTGCAGAAGCCTGGCGCTCGCAAAGAGATGCCATCTTGCATCATCAGATAAGCGCCACAACTCCCTGCTCCTGTCAGCACAGGAGAACGGATAGCCGTTAGATGCTCCTGACCGTTTCCCCGGCTAATCCAAACGCCGGGAACTCTGTGCAGAGCCTCGTTTATGTGAATGGGACTTATTGTCTGTAATTCTTCGCTGCTCAGACTGCTAATACTCGATGCGATGTCACGCACGGGCTGTTCTTGCTTATTGGCGGTTACAACTATTTCATCGAGGAAAGGCTCTGCTGAGTAAGACGCGAGGGGTAGATTAACTAGCAGTAAGAAAACGAAAATACCTAATATTGACATGCAAAAAACTGATTAATTAAAGGTGGAAGACTCTAAACAAATTTTCTGTATTTTAGTACTGGTTAATTGAGGACTTTTCTTCGCTGATAGGGTTTGATAGGGACCATTGACAATAGTAAAGCTTTACAGTGAACTCGACTTATGGCGACATTCAATCAAACTGAGTACGTAACAACCTACACACCCTCTTTGCTGGACTCTGTTTCACGACAGAAGCAACGATCTACTCTGGGTATTGATGGAAATACGTTGCCATTTAAAGGTATCGACGTATGGCGTGCTTACGAATTCACCTGGCTCAATTCGCGAGGCAAGCCAGAAGTGGCTGTTGCAGATTTTCTCGTGCCGAGCAAGTCAAGCCAGCTGACCGAGTCCAAATCGCTTAAGCTTTATCTGGGTTCTTTTGCCAACACGACTTTTGGTCATCGGAATGAGGTTGTTCTGGCTTTGGAAACTGACCTCTCTGATGCGGTTCAGGCTGAGGTAAGTGTGAGTTTGAATGCTCCGGAGGTCATTCAACATCAGGGGGTTGGACAATTTACAGGCACGTTGCTCGACAGTCTTGATATCGATGTTAGTGATTATCGATGTCATCCGGAGTTTCTTGAATGCAGCAGAATGACTGTCGTCCGGGAAAATCTTTATACCCATCTTTTTCGATCGCTATGCCCTCTCACGGGTCAACCTGACTTTGCAAGTATTCAGATTCAGTATAACGGTCCGGAAATATCACACGAGGGGCTGCTCCGATATCTGATTTCCTACAGAGAGCATCCTGAATTTGCTGAACAGGTTTCTGAACGAATCTTTGTAGATATTTTGAACCGATGTAGCCCGGAACGACTGATTGTTTCTGCACGTTATACAAGACGTGGCGGGATAGAAATAAATGCTCATCGTACTTTGGACGAGCAAACACCAACTGAGGTGCGTCTCTGGCGTCAGTGACTTAGTTAGTCGCCGCGTTTCGGCCACAACTTGACACGCAGCCATTTAAATAAAGTATTTGGCGTCAGGACATAATTGTCTATCTCATCAAGCTGGGCCTGCAAAGCAGTTGGATCCTCAAATAGAGAGCTTCTGGTTATCAGTTTTTTTTCAGGATTCAGGGTTTTGATGACCCTTGCTGGATTGCCTGCGGCTACGACGTTTGCCGGGATATCTGATGCAACCACGCTGCCGGCTCCGATGACGCTGTTCTCGCCGATGGTTACTCCCTTGCAGACTTTTGCCCCGTCACCAATCCAGACATTTTGCTCGAGAATGACAGGGCGAGTTATACCGACGACTTCCGTGCGATCATAGATATCATGCCAATCTGCATCCGTAATGTAGGCGCCGGCTGCAAACATACAATTGTCGCCGATGCTGATCTTCGAGGCGGAGTCGAAGCGGCAGCCGGGGCAGATCAGCACATTGTCGCCCAATGTGATTTGTCCCTCGTGATGGCTAAAGCTCCACGTAGAAAAAGAGACTTGGCGGTCTCGGTCACTGATGATGTGGAGGTTATGCCCTGCTCGAATATGTTGACCGCTGAGTCGGACGTTCCAGGGTTTCAGTACCATTGGATAATCGCCCATTACCTCAAAGTATGGCCTTACTCGGTGTTCGACATACCAGTGTTCGACTTTACCAAACAGCCGTTTAAGCCAAAGTGGTCGATGATCAGATATCAAGGCTGTTTCTTCGAGTTAAATTTTTGCAGTTTATCAGTTGATTGGAGTATCGTTCGGGCATCAATTCATTTGCATCGATCTGGAAAAAAGTTGGACGCATTAGAAGCTATTCGAACACGTAATGCCACCTCTCGATTAACAGGTTCGGTACCGCCAGAAAGTTTGGACGAAATTCTCCAAGCGGGTTTGCGGGCCCCTGATCATGCGCTGCTTCGGCCTTGGAAAATTGTTGTAGTAGAGGGTGAAAGTCGAGCAAAGCTTGGTGCACTTTTTGCTGAGGCTAAGTTGAATGCTGATCCGGATCAAACTGTCGAGCTGTTGGAAAAAGTTAAGCTTAAACCCTTACGTGCTCCTCTCGTCCTCATTGTCATCGCTCGGATTGCAGAACACGCGAAAGTTCCGGCGGTTGAACAGCTGCTTTCGGCTGGAGCGGTAGCTCAAAATATGTGCATAGCAGCTCATGCTCTGGGATTGGGGGCGATCTGGCGAACAGGTGATATGGCTTACGACCCGATTGTTGCCAATGGGCTCGGCCTATCAGATCAAGACAAGATCGTTGGTTTCATTTACCTCGGTGAAATTGATGGGCGACAAAAAGCTCTACCTGAAATTAAAGTGGGAGATTTCGTTTCCCGTTTGTAATGTTTAGTAAAATTGGAGGTCTGGAACAAAGCTTGAAAATTATTTTCGAGCGCCATTGGCTTGATGAGTCAGCAGTCCAAGGCTAATATTACATTTCCACCTTGGTCCTCCCGCAATGAATAGTTGTGAACCCCGCCAGGCCCGGAAGGGAGCAACGGTAACGATGAATTTATGTGCCGGGATGTGGCTAAGGTGGTCTTCAAGACCTTCTTTTGTTATTCAACGTTCATCATGAGTTACGTGACAATCGAACCGCGAACAAGGTTTAGGGCGTCTGCTCTAAAAATCCAGGTTTCAACCGAGATAAGATAGCTAGCAGATCGGATATATCACCGTGCTTAGAGTTTGATCATCTTTTCAAAACCGCTTAACCAAGAAATTGTCCACCATTAACGTCAATGGTTGCCCCAGTTATGTAGGGATTGGCTATGACGTGGATGATAGAACTCGCGACTTCTTCAGAAGTCCCAACGCGACCTAGCGGAACCCTGGAGCCTGCAACCTCAAGCATCGCAGTCCGACGCTCTTCGGGCATTCCTTCCCACATACCCGTGTTAATGGTGCCAGGAGCTACGACATTGACTCTTTTGGGTGCTATTTCAGCTGCCAGGAAGCGGGACAGATTTTCTACCGCCGCACCTGTGCAGCCTAAAGCAGACATGTTTGGCCCATATTTCCTTGCTGGAGAACCGCTTACGAGTGTTAATGATCCGTTGTCAGTTAGGTAAGGAATTCCTTGCCGTGCGACATGGGTGTAACCCCAAAACTTATTAAACGCCTCACTGAATTGTTCATGGGTCTGTTCCATAAAAGGAGCAATTGTGCGGTCAGCGCCTGTTGCAGCTCCAATGATATGGTCTATATCACCCACGTTATCAAATAGAGATTTGAGACCATCAACATCGTGCGTATCTAATTTGTTGAAAGAAATGCCTGAATGCCTTTCCCGACATTGGTTTATGCGATCTTCGGAGCGGCTCGCAGCCCAGACGTTAGCGCCCTCTGCATTCGCTAATACAGCAGCTGCTAATCCGATGCCTGAGGTGCCTCCAATAATAACGACATTCTGATTTTCCAAACTGCTCATCGATGTCTCCATGCTATCAAACGAAAGTATTCATAATGCAGCGCCTTCGGCCTGCCGTCTAGTACCCCAGTCCTTTGTCTTCGGTTGAAACTTAAAAAGCGGATTAGCAAAGTTGTTATCTGCGAGTTTGATGGGCTGCATCGATGGGCTTGTCGGGTTCAGATGACTTAGCATAAGCTATGGCAGCTTTTTTGCCATTAGACATTTGAAAGTTAGTCCCAGAAAAAAGTCAGCTGTCAAGATGAGATCTAGAGAACCGGTGGTAAAAGTTTGGCTCTAGGGGATGAAATAAAAAGTGCAGATAAGAGGAAGAAAGTTCGATGCGACACAATCTGTTACCGAGGATAATGGGCTTGATGCTGATATCTGGTTCACTGCTTGCTGATACGAGAGTAGCTATTAAAACCAACTTAGGCGAGATTACCATTGCTTTAAACGAAGAGAGAGCTCCGATTAGCGTTGCGAACTTTCTCCGCTATGTCGATGATGATAGTTATGACAACACTATCTTTCATCGCGTGATTGCAGACTTTATGATCCAAGGCGGAGGTTTCTATACCGATATGTCGGAAGCAGAAGAAAAAGGCGCGATCTGGAACGAAGCCGACAACGGGTTAAAAAACCTAAAAGGAACCATTGCGATGGCGCGTATGAATCCGATTGATTCCGCAGGCCGTCAGTTTTTTATCAACACGAAAGATAATGAGTTTCTTGATCATTCAACTCTCAGCTGTACGAGGGAAGAGGAGGCAAAGCGGATGGAATTGAGAGCCCAGGGACGCTATAAACCGCAAAGCTGTAAATCATTCGGTTATGCCGTTTTCGGAAAAGTTGTTTCGGGCATGGAGGTAGTGGAAATGATCGAAAAAATAGATACGCACTCGATTGGTCCCTACAGTGACGTTCCTCGGACTCCCGTTCTCATTCTGTCCGTGGAGAGGTTGGTGAGCGCCTAGCCGAAGGTTCGTTTAAACAGCTAGTTATAGAAAATCTTTACATATTGGGGGTCGCGTACGGGGCACTACGTAACTGGTATCCGGTTGCCTTTTTTAAAAAGATGACTCAAGAAATGCAGTATGTCACGATACCCAGATGAATATTAAGCCACTGACACCGCATATAGGCGCAGAAATTACTGGCGTCGATCTCGCCGCACCTCTAGATAAGGAAACTATTTCAGCTATCCATCAGGCATTCTTGGACTGGATGGTTTTGGTGTTCAGAGATCAAAATCTCGATCAGGAACAACATAAAGCATTGGGACGAAAATTTGGTCGTCTGCACACACACCCCATGAACTTTCGGACGACCGATGATCCTGAACTGCTTATGGTCAAGACAACTGCTGACTCAGCCTACACAGCCGGTGATGGATGGCACACAGATGTTACCTGTGATGAATACCCTCCCATGGGTTCGATGCTTTACATCACAGAACTGCCCGATGTGGGAGGAGATACGCTCTATGCTGATATGTATCTTGCATACGAACTACTTTCGGATACTATGAAAAATATATTGGATGGTCTTGTCGCTATCCATGATGGTGCAAAGCCCTATGTTGGCAGTTACAAGAGTACACCGCCGGAGGGAGGTTACCCTAAGAATGAGCACCCGGTTATAGCCACTCATCCCGAAACTGGTAAGAAACTGCTTTATGTAAATTCTGGTTTCACCACGCACATCAAAGATCTTAAGCCCTTTGAGTCTAAGGCAATACTGGAATTTTTATACATTCACATTGCTACTACACCGAAACTGACATGTCGAGTTGAATGGCAGCCTAATACGCTAACTTTTTGGGATAATCGCTGCACACAACATCATGCTGTCTGGGACTACTATCCTCATAGCCGTTATGGTGAGAGAGTATCGATTATCGCTAACGAAAGGCCTAGCTAACAATAACCGTGATCTCTTTTGAGGACGATGCAATGAGCAAAGTAAATCAGCCGATTGTTATGACCCGTTCAGGACAGGTAATGGGAAAAGCCAAAGATGGCGCATTGTTGTTTTGCGGGATTCCCTATGCCGCGCCTCCTGTTGCGGACCGTCGCTTCAAAGCAGCAGCCCGAGTTGACCCATGGGATGACGTCTTGGATACGACTCGTTTCAGTCCTGCTGCACCGCAGATTCCGTCTGGCGGCATGACTGATAATACTCCTGTCCGCTGGAGCGAGGATTGTCTCTATTTGAATGTATGTACGCCGGACGTTGACGATCGGCGAAGGCCCGTCATGGTCTGGATACATGGTGGTGCATATCGAACAGGACAGGGCGCGATTCCCTGGTACAACGGTAACAGCTTTGCCAGACAAGGTGATATTGTTGTCGTTTCGATCAATTATCGGCTCGGTGCTCTTGGTTTTACTGACCTGTCTAGATTTGGTCCAGACTATGCATCGTCGGGTGTTAATGGATTGCTAGATCAGATCACCGCATTGGAGTGGGTACAAGACAATATAGAGAACTTCGGCGGAGACCCTGACCGTGTGACGATTGCAGGCGAATCTGCTGGTGGTTTCTCGGTTTCCAGTCTTTTAGGCTCTGAACGAGCCCAAGGTTTGTTTCATCGGGCAATTCCGCAAAGTGGTGCCGCCCACGCGACTCTAACATCAGATGAAGGGCAGATTGTCACCAATCTTTTGCTGGAAACCCTTAAGATTAAAAGCGCTGAGGAATTGCTTAAATTGGACGTCACTGCGATTCTTGAGGCGCAACCTGTGGTAGACCGGGAGTTTAGCCAGGTTCTAACGGCCGTACAGGCATTTTATCCCGTTGTTGGCAACGATATTTTGCCACTGAGTCCTTACGAAGCAATCCAATCGGGTGTTGGTAGTGGTGTTGAAGTACTGACTGGATCAAATAAGGACGAGTCGACACTGTTTATCATGGAAGAAGTTTCAGAGAATCGACTGGAACGGCAGGCGGAAGGCTATGGTAACTTGGGGTTGATTGACCAATACAAGTCTCTCGACCCGGATGCCAGTGCAACGGAACTCTCTATTCGTATGTCCACGGATTTCATGTTCAAGATTCCAGCTATCAGATTGGCGGAAGCTCGTTTAAAGCAGGGTGCTGTGACATGGTTGTATCAGTTCGACTGGGAATCGAGGGCGGGACACCTTAAAGCTACACACGCCCTAGAAATTCCTTTCTGCTTCAACATGCTCCATGCCCCTGGCGTCAACGTGTTTATAGGAGAGGGGGAATTGCCGCAGTCTGTGGCCGATGAAATGCACGCTGTCTGGACCGGTTTCATCAGGGGCGAAGAGCCTCCTTGGCCGGCCTATAACAATGAGACCCGGCCAACGTGGCACTTTGATACTAAATCGATGCTCCTTGAGAATGCAGACGATGATCTGATCGCTGTCTGGCAGGACCTACGATAGCTGGAGCGACTCTCATGATCAGTGGAAACGGGAGACGCTTGCCGGCTTGGGGGCAAGGAGCTCCGGGGTTTTTTCTCGAGATTCAGCAACGAACGAATGAACGGCGTTGATTGCTTCTTCGATGGATTCAGATTAATCCGTAAAGCTGGGCTAATAAAGTTTTTTATCATGCCCACCATCGTTAATGTCGTCGTACTACTCACGTTGTTTTTTGTGGCTTCATCGTATCTAGACTCCTGGGTAGATGTCGTCATGAGTTGGTTTCCGGATTGGATGTCATTGTTCTATTGGCTGGTATGGTTAATTGCTCTAATGGTGGTTTTGGCGCTCATAATCATCTGCTTTACGTTCATTGCAAATATTGTTTCTTCTCCCTTCAATGCGCTCCTCGCAGCTAAAGTCGAGTCATACCTGACAGACAGTGCTCCTGTTTCTGATGTCTCGCTTTGGTTGATCCTGCCGCGTGCTTTTTGGCGTGAGGTCAGTAAATTGTTCTACGTCTTGCCTCGATTAGCGCTGCTTCTCGTGATCACGACTATTCCATTGGTCAATTTTCTATCTCCTGCGCTCTGGTTCCTATTCGGCGCATGGATGATGGCGATTCAGTATGCGGACTATGGCGCGGATAACAATGACGTCAGTTTTGCTAAACTCAAAGTGACTCTTCAGGAAAATCGCTTGCAGGCCATGCTCTTTGGCTTGCCAGTTTATCTTTTGCTTACTATTCCAGGGATCAATCTTGTCGTGATGCCGGCAGGCGTCGCCGGTGGTACGCGTTTTTGGGTGGAACACCTAAAGCGCTGATTGATAGAGTCGTTTTTCGAAGCCTTCAAGAGTGTCGAGACAAACAGGAGAATAGAAAGGTAACGTTTGCATTAGAAGGATACCGCCAATTTTTTTCACTGGGTCACCCCAGAAAAATGTGTTGAATAGTCCGCACCAGCTATAACTACCAGGACTGCGCAATAGTCCCTCTGACATGGCAATTTGGAAACCATAGCCGAACTTATCGATACCCGCGCCCATAGGGAAAGGATGTGTAAGTTGTGGATTGGCCGCTGGTTGTTCCACCACAAAAAGTTCACCAATTTGGTTGCTAATCATAGCCTTAAAGGATTTGCTGGTTAATAAAGGTTGGCCATCATTCAACAAACACTGGAGAAAACGGCCGTAATCATGCGCCGTTGAGATGAGGCCGCCATCGCCTCGAGGCGAATATGGGAAGTGATCCAAAGGCTGCCAGTTGTCTTCGTCCTTGGCATGGGTGAAGACTTGATTTCCTCGAATATTGTAAGAGGTATTGTCCATACCTAGCGGATTTAATATCAAAGATTTGAGTGCTGCTTCTAAGCTCTGTCCTTTAATAGCGGCAATAATGTCGCCGAGAAGTTTCGTTGCTAAGCTGTAAGTCCATTTTTGACCGGGTTGATGTAAAAGTGGAAAACTCACCGAGTCACCAGGCTCTTCGAAGGTGAAAAGGACATCGTTGCTAAAGTTGTAACCAAGTCCGGAGGTGTTGGTTAGCAAGTCAGAAATGGTAATTGGTCTTGAAGGCGGCTCAGTCGAATATATGCGCTTAGTCAAATCAACATTCTTTAGAACGCTTATCGACTGATATTCGGGAAGGTACTCGTAAACAGGTGTGTTGAGCGACAACTCGCCTGATTCAACGAGCATCATTGTTGCGAAAGAAGTAATTGGTTTAGTCATCGACATGATGGCGTGAGGGGCGTCAATCTGAAGTGGTAGCCCTGAACTGGTATTGGCGACGCCAAAAGCACCCTCGTAGAGGATGTCCGTCTGATTAATAGCAAGACCAACGACGCCAGGTAGCTCTCGCTCGGCTAAAAATTGGTCGATGTCATTGCTGTTCATAGAGGCATGGTAAACAATGTCATGAGTAAAGACGAGGCCACTAGATTATGACGGAAAGCTCAAAAACTGAGAAGCTGCCTACTCCGCAGGATAATGTTGTTACTACTACGCACACGCTGCGGATTCGAGGTAAGACGATCCGCTACAAAGTTGACGTGGGTACATTTGTTCTTAAGGAAGAAGTCGATAAACAGGGCCATAAACCGAAGGCCGAGATGTTTTTTATTGCCTTTACCAGGGACGGGAAAAAAAACAGGATACGTCGACCTCTAACTTTCTCGTTTAATGGTGGACCCGGGTCTTCCTCTGTCTGGATGTTGCTTGGGCTGCTAGGTCCAAAAAGAGTACCTCTCAGTCTGGATGACGCAGTTGCGGACAAACGGCTCACGCCTCCTTATCAGGTAGAAAATAATGAGTTTACGTTACTAGAAGAGACCGACCTTGTTTTCATTGATCCTGTCGGGACTGGCTATAGCCGGCCTCTTCCCGGTGAGGAAAACGATCCGGATGAGTTCTTTACCTTCAGGCGAGATCTTGATTCAGTAGGAGAGTTCATTCGTCTCTACACATCAAGAAATGAGCGCTGGAGTTCGCCTAAGTTCCTGATTGGTGAAAGCTATGGAACTACTCGCGCTGCTGGCCTAGCAGGTTTTTTACAGGACAGATATGGACTTTATTTGAACGGGGTCATGTTGGTGTCAGCGGTTTTGAACTTCCAGACGATTCTTTTTAATCCGGGCAACGAACTACCATTTGTTGTTTACGTGCCAACCTACGCGATGACAGCTAGGTATCATGGGAAGTTGGACCCAAAATACGCAACCATGTCAGACCAGGAATTTATTCGTGAGGTAATTGCCTTTACACAAGATGAGTATCTGCCTGCACTGCACAAAGGTGGCTCGCTGCCTATAGAGACTCGTGATGAGGTTGCGGAACGTCTCGCGGCATATGTCGGGCTCTCCGCGGATTACATCCTGCAGAATAATTTGAGGGTCCCTATTATGCGTTACGCCAAAGAATTGCTTAGGACAAAGGGGAGAAGCGTTGGGCGCTTTGATTCTCGAATTTCAGGGGTAGATAAGGATGATGCCGCGGAAAATTTTGATAGAGATCCGAGTTTTGATGTGGTCCAGGGCGTGTATTCCGCCTGTTTGAACGATTACGTTCGTCGTGAACTAAAATTTGAGTCAGACTTGCCCTATGAGATTCTAAGCTTCAAGGTGCTGCCGAAATGGCAATACGACGAATTTAAGAATAATTTCGTTAATGTAGCGGAGACCCTGCGCGGTGCGATGATGAAAAACCCCCATCTAAAGCTGTTTATTGCTAATGGGTTTTACGACATGGCAACACCTTTCTATGCCACCGAATACACGGTGAATCACCTTGGTCTTAGGGATGGCGTAGACCGTAATGTAACGATGGCTTATTACTCGGCGGGACATATGATGTATACCCATAAACCGTCGCTACGAGCTTTATCTTCGGATCTAAAGAAATTTATCAGGCAAGGTTCATAAATCGATAGGCACCGGTCAGGTGTCATTGCGCCTGAAACAACTGGTAAACTAGTCGTCAGATGGCTTTTCAACAATAGATAGCATTTCATCCAATCGGTCTTCGTCAATCAATTGAGCCATGCGGCTGATTTCTAACTCCTGGGCAATCAGGAAATCCCTTGATTCGTTAAGCAGGCGAAGCTGTTCATTGAGGATGAGGTTGTCTTGTGCCATAGCTGTCAAGATTTCGATCTGTTGGTCAATGTCACTGAGCAGTTTGTCCAGCGTAATGTTATCGCTGATCATTCCGATATCTGGCCGGATTTCATAGTCCCCCTTTGCGCTTGCTTGTTCATAGTTACCAGCTGTATCTAATATTTCATTCTCAAGATTTGTCCTGCCTGTTCCGGCACTAGATCTTACCTGTCGTTTAGATGCTGCTGCCCTCAGCATGCGAACTATAGTGGGTTCAGAAAGCAGTATCGCATTGTTCAGAGCGGCGATCACCTCACCTTTGCTCTGAAAAATATGCTAACCAGTAACGTTTTTTTAGATCATATTATGTTCTGAATCTGGTGTTCAGATGCTTCACGTATATGAGGCAAGCTTCAATTCTTTCTTGAAAAATTTGAAAAGGTCTAATCTTTTTCTTAGCTCAAATTTTCTTAGAGTGAGCCGATTCCGTCGCATCTGTCCTGTTTATGATTGCCAGCACAATATTGATCGTACTGTATAATCTCCACTTATTTTTCGGGAATTGCTGAGAATGAAAGGTACGGTGCATTATGAAGCGCGGGGTGAAGTGGCCCTGCTCAGTATAGACAATCCTCCAGTCAATCCGCTGTCATCCGGCGTGCGGGCAGGTATTTGTGATGGTGTTCGCAAAGCCTTGGCTGATGATGCTATTAAGGCCATCGTTATGACTGGGATGCACAGGGCCTTTATTGCAGGAGCTGATATCAGTGAGTTTGGGGCCGCTGCGAGCGAGGGGCCAAGCTTGTTGGATGCTCTCGATGACATGGAAAGCAGTGATAAGCCTGTTATCGCAGCGATAAACGGCACAGCGTTTGGCGGTGGGCTGGAAGTAGCGCTGTGCTGTGATTATCGAATCGCGTCACCTACGGCCCCTGTCGGATTGCCTGAAGTTAAGCTTGGCTTGTTGCCAGGTGCAGGCGGGACGCAGCGTTTACCAAGGCTGATTGGGGCTGAAGCGGCTGTCCAAGCGATTATTTCAGGAGACCCTATTCTCGCTCCGGATGCGCTGGCAATGGGCATTGTCGATCGTATTGCCAACGGTGATATTGTTGAAGAGGCGGTCGACTATGCAAAAGAGATCATCGCCGAAGGCGCAACCAAGCGCCGTGTCCGTGACATCGAAGATAAGGTCATTGTTGATCGGGATAATGATGGATTATTTGCGAAATTCGAGGGAAGCCTGGAAACAAATCATCGAGGGCAATTCGCTCCTGCGCAGATTCTGAGGTGCATTGAAGCTGCCGTGAACGCTAATGACTTCGATGAAGGGTTTGCAGTAGAGCAGGAGTGCTTCAAAGAGTGCCTTGCTCATCCGCAGCGTGAAGCTTTAATTCACATCTTCTTTGCCGAGCGAGCAGCTAACAAGATTCCAGGTCTTGAGGGTGATGTTCAACTGTTGGATATCAAGCAGGGCAGTGTAGTGGGTGCCGGCACGATGGGGGGTGGTATAGCCATGTGTTTTGCCAACGCGGGATTGCCGGTGAGACTGCATGACAATGATCCCGAAAACCTAGCGAGGGGAATTAAAGTTATCGAGGGAAATTACGCTAGGACGGTCGCGAGGGGTAGGTTGGCGCAAACTGAGATGGATAAGCGAATGTCATTAATCATCCCTACCGAGAAGTTTGAAGATCTTGGTGATGGTGACGTCGTTGTTGAAGCGGTTTACGAAAATTTGGAACTCAAACAGGAAATATTTCAACGGCTTGATAAGGTAATGAAGCAAGGCGCTTTGCTCGCCACTAACACGTCGGGGCTTGATGTTGATGCGATTGCTGCATCAACCAATCGTCCAGAGTCTGTTTGTGGTATGCACTTTTTCAGCCCCGCTAATGTTATGCGCCTACTCGAGGTCGTTCGAGGGGACAAGTCCTCGCCGGTCACACTCGGAACAGCAATGGCGCTTGGTAAGCGTTTGGGCAAAGTTTCCGTCATGGCAGGGAATTGCCCTGGGTTTATTGGTAATCGCATGATTGCTGGATACTCGAGACAGGCGCAGTTGATGATCCTTGAAGGGGCCTCTCCAGCGCAGGTCGATAAGGTGATTTATGACTTTGGACTGGCTATGGGGCCTTTCGCAATGGCGGATATGGTTGGATTGGATCTGGGTTGGCGAGCACGAAAGATGATGGGTGGCTCTAATGATGTGACCGCACGGATACCCGATGAACTATGCGAGCTAGATAGATATGGCCAGAAAAATGGTAAGGGCTACTATCAGTACAAGGAGGGGGATCGTAAGCCTCTGCCGGATCCTATTGCTGATGACGTCATTGCGAGGGTTCGAGAAGAATTAGGCTATGCCACTAAAGTCTTCAGCGATGAAGAAGTGCTGAAGCGCTGTATTTATCCACTGGTCAATATTGGCGCCAAGTTGCTGGAAGAAGGACACGCCCTGCGCGCCGGTGACATTGATACTGTTTATGTGAATGGCTATGGCTTTCCAGCCTACGTCGGAGGTCCGATGTGGTTTGCCGATGTTCAGGGTCTAGACAATGTCTTGGCTGACATAGAACGATTCCATGAAGAAACTGGCGATGATGTTTGGCAGCCAGCGGACTTACTACGCTCCCTGGTTCGTGAAGGAAAAAACTTTGCGTCTTTGAGCTAGGTTGCACTAATCTCGCTATAACGCTGGGCATATTTTTTTCTGAAGCTGAGTTTGTTTGGCCTTCTTATCCCGATCATTCTTGGTGTCCAGTTTTTAGAAGGCGCGCTTTGCATGTTAAGACGTCGCTCAGAAAGTGTTCGGGAATGTGCACAAAGTCACCCACGGCTGAGTCGCCTGCAAATGAAATAGAGTATCCTTTCCATCGGTCGAGGTGCAGCATGACTAGGCCATGCCTCCAGTTCTTAGGTTCATATTTGTTCTTGACCAGCTGTTCTCTCGAGCTGAATGCTCCTCTCCGGTCAGGCCTTTGATATGCTAGCATTTTAAAAAAGTACGGGGGCGATATGCCCAGACATCCTTTTAATCAACCTCGTGGACGTTTCGAAACCATTCACGTTGAGTCCGCTACGTTGGCAGAAAATATGCTCGGTGATCCTTTCCGACGAAGTGTCGTGGTTTACCTGCCGGAAGGGTATGACGCAAACAATGAGGCATTTCCTCTCATGGTAGACCTGGTGGGTTTTACAGGCAGCGGGTTTGCTCATGTTGGCTGGAAAGCCTTCCAGGAAAGTTTGCCACAACAAATTGATCGGTTAGTAGATTCTGGTCTGATGGGGCATGCAATTTTTGCCTTCCCTGATTGTTTCACGTCGTTGGGAGGTAATCAGTACATTAACTCCGCTGCGATGGGTAACTGGGAGGACTTCCTCTGCGGCGATATGCTTCACGCATTGGAATCTTCATATCGGATCAAGCCCGGACGTGAGCATCGGGCTGTCTTTGGTAAGTCCTCGGGTGGTTACGGTGCGATTGTTCATGGTATGAGGCGTGCGGATACCTGGGCGGCAGTCGCCTGTCACTCGGGTGATATGGATTTCGAACTATGTTATCGAAGTGACTTTCCCTCGCTGCTGCGAACGCTGGCAGGTGGTGAAAATGGTATTCGAGGTTTCATAGGTCGATTACGGGAGGATCGTGGCGTCTCAGGCGGCAACTTTCATCATTTGATGATGTTGGCGATGGCTGCCACCTATGACCCAGATCCTAGTTCTCCCTATGGTATTCGATTGCCTGTCACGGAAGATACCTGCGAGTTGATACCTGAGCGTTGGCAGAATTGGCTCGCCTGGGATCCCGTCCGCATGATTGATCGTCCTGAAGTTCGGGAGAATCTGTCATCACTTGAGGCGATCTTTGTTGATTGCGGCGTAAGAGATCAATACAACTTGGTATACGGCGCTCGTCAGTTGCATCGTAAGCTTGATGATCATAGGGTGGACCACCGGTATGAAGAATTTCCGGATAATCACTCAGGAATCGATTACCGTATGGATGTATCGCTCCCGTTTCTCTATGCAGCGATACAATAATCTGTCAGAAGAGGAAAAAAAATGAAAAAAATGACAGGGTTTTTTTTAATTTTTTATGCGATGTCAGTGCTTGGTCATAGTGGTACAGAAGCACCGAGTTCGATGGATTTGCAGGCATTGGCGGGCGCCTTCGCGTGGGATTTCGATGCTGATATCGGCGTAGAAAAAGTTACTGATGATTTATACGTGCTCTTTGGAGTTGGCGGCAATGTGGGCGTTAGTGTGGGAGCCGACGGTGTTTTTATCGTTGATGATCAGTTTCCCCAGGTAATGCCAAAGATCAAAGCAGCCATCGCAGGCTTAGGAGGCCAGGACATAGATTTTGCGGTGACGACACACTGGCACTTTGATCATGCTGAGGGCAATCTGACGCTAGGGCCAGAGGGGACCTGGTTGGTAGCCCATGAAAATTCAAGAGAAATGATGAAAGAAGATCGACTGATTAATCTGGTCCAATTCGCTTACGAGCAGAAAGCTTATCCTGAGAGTGCCTGGCCTGATATCACTTACTCGGAGACAATGTCGTTCCATCTGAACGGAGAACGAATCGATCTATACCACTTCGGACCGGCCCATACGACGGGTGATACGGCGGTGGTTTTTCGGGGTTCTAACGCAGTCCACCTCGGGGATGTTTATAACAACTCTGGCTACCCGTTCATAGATGCAGACAATGGAGGCAGCATTGATGGGATAATTCGTTTTTGCCAGGAAACGCTCGACCGCATCGATACAAATACTGTCGTTATCCCTGGCCATGGCCCTCTGTCCGACTACCAGGGGCTATCTGACTATATTGATATGCTCGGAGTAATTCGTGCTCGTATGGTTAAGTTGATCAAAGAAGGGATGTCGCTAGCAGAGATTATCGCAGTGAAACCGACGGCGGAGTATGATGCCCAGATGGGAGACCCGACTATGCTTATTAATCGGGCCTACGTTTCGTTGACCCATCGCTACCTCGACTAGACTCCGTCGAATAGCTTCACCTCGGGCGGTCCTGCCATGCAACCGCCGAGAGCGGCGCTGGCCGCCTTGAAGGCGTCTGATTTGCCATGCACGTCGACGGCGGCTTGATCATCATATTGTTCCATTACAATGTAAGTTGACTCGTCTTCACGTGATCGGTGTAGGACATAAAATTGGTTGCCGGGTTCATTCGCTTCGACGGCAGCCATCATATCTTTGAATGCTGCTTCAAACTGGGCGTTTGTTCCTGGCTTGATTTTCAGTGTAGCAAGGATGCCTATAGTCATAATTTATCTCCTTTTATCTAAAATCGTGTATTGAGTGAAAGCAGCGGTACTTCGTCACGTCAATATCAGTTCTGAGTAAGCCTTAAGTTCTATGATTACATTAAAAACCAATTGTAACCAATTTTGTTAAGGCTCTTGATCATTAAACCTGTCTGAATTGGCATAGGTCGCTTGGCAACCTACTGTCACTTATTGTTATCGTTCATCGTCTTCGAAGGTTATTGTAAAGAATGGGAAGTTAGTTAAGTCTTGTATGATAGTCGCTAAGTCACGATGATTTTTTAGTAGGTTTGTAAATGAAACAATTTCCCAAAGCGGAGATGATCGACTGTGGCGCGGTCGAATTAGAGGTTTTTCAGGCAGGTCAAGGAGGTATACCTGTGCTTCTAGCACATGGTTGGCCAGAACATGCATATAGTTGGCGCTATCAAATCCCGGCCCTGGTTGACCAGGGGTACCACGTCATTGCGCCTAATCAAAGAGGCTACGGAAAATCTAGCCAGCCAGAGTCTGTAGAGGCATACGACTGCTATAACTTGACTTCTGATCACATAGCTCTGTTGGATGCTCTTAGCATCGATCAAGCTGTTTTCGTGGGTCATGACTGGGGAGCTTTGGTCGTCTGGTATCAGCCGCTTTTGAACTCTGACCGTGTGCTTGGCTTGGCTAATTTTTCAGTACCTTTCCTGCCGAGGCCTCCGATTGACCCTGTTGTACTTATGGAGCAGGCGAATGGTCCTGAATTTTATATTGTTCATTTCAACCGCCAACCGGGGGTTGCAGCTGCGGCTTTGCTGACAATACCCGGCGTTTCCTGAGTAATATTTACAGAACAAATGTCTGGCATGACACTGATGAAAATCAGCCTTCTGGCATGTCGATAGTTGATATGGCGAGAATCGACGTGCAAAGGGGTGACCTGATGATGTCGGAAGAAGAGTTAGATGTATTTGTTAGCGCTTTTCAACATTCAGGATTTGAGGCGCCTTGTAACTGGTATCGTAACTTTTCTCGTAATTGGGAACTGACTTCCGGCCTTGAGCATAGAGTTGAGCATCCTGCTCTTATGATCTATGGGCGTTACGACATGGTGCGACCGGTTGATATGTCGGATTCCGTAGCAGACCTCGAAATTTATACCCTAGATTGCGGTCATTGGATTCAGCAGGAAAAACCGGTGGAGACAAATGACATTCTTATTGATTGGTTGAATCGAAGAATGAAACCACTCTATCGGGGATCCTAGATTTTTAGTTCGACAGCCGTTTCGTGATGACTTTGGATATAAGTCCTGCCGTCGCGTTCGAAAATAGCAATGCCATCCAGATAAATTACGTCGGGATACCGTTCCGAGTCCTGACCTAGGAGCTGATGTTTGAGTAGGTACAGAGTAAAATCGTGTGATACCATAAGATCAAGTCTGTGTTCAGATAGCTTCTCTTTTAGTTTTTCTTTTGCCAGCCCTGCAATTACATTAGCTGATAAATCGGCAGGCATAAGGATGTCCGGGGGTACCTCGCCGGAGAACCACTCGCGTTGGAAGCTCACTAGGCCGCCGGCTGCCTGCATCGCCATGAACATTTTCATCTGGTCAAGGACGTAAAATACGCCTAGAGCCTCGACTATCCGATTCCTCATGACTTGTCCGCCGTTTTCCGTGTGCCCAGCCATGATTTGCTCAGCCGTATCGACGCATCGTTCCGCTGGGCTGGTATAACCTCTAATGATCATAGACTTAGGCAGCCTTCGACCCAGATCCTTAGCAAGCATTCGTCCTTCCTCTGTCAGCGGGTTAAGCAGGTCGTGGCGTCCAGGCTCGTATTCACGAGCAGAATGACGCATCAGCAAAATAATATGTTCTGTACCTTGATTGAAGAGGTCATTGACCAGTTTCAAAGTATTTTCTCCGGGCGTCATAACGATTCCTCATTTTTCGGTGATTTTTTATACAGCGGTTTCATTTCTTTGCACGGTTATTTATCAGTTCGCGCAGATAGTCTTAAGTACGCGATAACTCCCCCTAATTATTGACGGCTAAATGGGCAAATCGCCAAATGATTCTCGTCTGGTGGCGAATGTCAGGGGAAACATTAATGAAACAGGGTCGCCGATTGTACAATAAGGGATTTCTGATAGGGTAGTGCTATGCCAAAAGTCAGTGACCTGAAACGCGGCGATATCGTTCAAATTGATGATTCGCCGCATATTGTAAAGCAGCTCGAGGCGAGAAGTCCGTCTGCCCGTGGGGCTGCGACGCTATACAAGATAAGGTTTGATAATCTTGTCACGGGGCAGAAAAGCGATGCATCACTTAAAGGCGACGAGTTTTTCGCAGAGGCTGATTGCCTGCGTGTTCCCGTGCTGTTTTCTTATATCGATGGTGAACAGCATGTTTTTATGAACACGGATGACTACTCCCAGTATTCGTTAGATAGCGATCTTCTAGTTGATCAACTTGATTATTTGACCGATAGCCTCGAAGGTATTACGGCGCTTTTGGTTGATGGCAATATTGTGGCTATCGATCTGCCTCAGTCTGTTGTGCTCGAGATCACTGAAACAGCTCCCGCTATTAAAGGAGCCTCTGCGAACGCGAGAACCAAGCCGGCTACTTTGTCGACGGGTTTAATCGTACAAGTGCCGGAGTACATTGAGCAGGGTCAGATGATTAAGGTTAATACTGCGAATGCCGAGTACATGGCCAGAGCATGATCCGGATTATTGATATTCCTCATTCCGAGATTGAAATGCTCGCGATACGAGCCAGTGGCCCGGGAGGACAGCATGTCAACAAGGTGGCTAGCGCTATTCACCTTCGCTTCGACGTTAATCGATCTAGTCTTCCGTTGGTTATCAAGCAGCGCTTGCTGGATTTGTCTGACGTTAGGTTGACGCAGGCTGGTGTTATTGTGATCAAGGCTCAAAAGTTTCGTAGCCAGGAAAAAAACCGCGAAGATGCACTTAAACGGCTTGACGATTTGCTGACAAAAGCGCAACGGACAAAAAAAACGCGTCAGTCAACACGCCCAACACGGGGTTCTGTGAAACGTCGATTGGACGGCAAACGTAAACAAGGCCAGCGAAAAAAGTTGCGTGGCAAGGTGTCTACAGACTAGTAATTTTTGAAATAGCGAATTCGCGAATAGCCTTGTAATCGGCTTTACCGTTAGGGGCACGCTCTAGATCAATCTTGCTTAGAATGTTCTTTGGGATTTTATAAGCCGCCAAATGTTGCCGGGTGAAGGCTTTTATTTCTGACGCGTCCAGTTGAAAGCCCGGGTTCAGTTGTACTACTGCGGTAATGGATTGTCCCCAGCGTTCATCATCAACACCTACGACGAGCGCATCTGCAACTGATTCGTGATACTTGAGTGCCTCTTCGACCTCCTCGGGATAAACCTTCTCACCAGCTGTATTAATACAGTTGCTACCCCTGCCTAATAAAGTCAGTGATCCGTCACTCTCGACTCTGACCCAATCTCCGGGTATTGAATATCGGACACCGTCGATGAATTTGAACGTTTGGTCCGTTTTTTCCTGATCTTTGTAATAACCGACTGGGATATGGCCGCAGACCGCTACCATCCCGGACTGGTTTGATCCTGGCTCTACCTCTTTTAGGGCCTCGTTGAAAACCTTGCAGTGCGGTCCAAGTGTAAACTTGGCCACGTCGATTTCTTGATCTTTCGTCATCATTGACGTGCCCAATCCGATGGCCTCGGATGATGAAAACCCGTCAGAGAGAATCAGGTTTTCGTGATGTTTCAGCAGCCCGGCTTTGACCTCTCGCGTCCACATGACGCCGGATGAGTTCATAACTTTTAGTGAGGATATATCGAAATGGCCTGGGTTATCGTTCAATTTTTCTAGCATTGGACGAGCAAATGCATCGCCAACGATAGTGGTAGCGGTCACTTTGTGACGGTCAATGGCCTCCAGTGCTTCTTCCGCTCGAAAGCTTTGGGACGGCAATGTTACGCATGTGCCTCCGCTGGCCATTGCCCCGATCGCTGACAGCAAGCCAGTTCCATGCATGATCGGTGGTAGTGGGAGGTTAACGGGGCGCGGCTGATCTTTTGTGCGTTCTAAAAGTTCGTCTATGTCCCTGCAAGGAGGGATGCCGATACGCCAGTTTCCGCCTGCTCCAAGAACTGTAAAGAGATCATGCTGCTGCCACATCACGCCCTTCGGCATACCGGTTGTTCCTCCCGTGTACAGGAACTGTAGATCTTCAGGACTTCTAGTAAGACCGATGGGCGTGCCTTCGCCTGATTCGACCATAGATTCA
>MDSZ01071568.1_pt1 | contig 32564 bp, 33 predicted proteins | sample 811201 | NCBI WGS metagenome assembly MDSZ01 (sample SAMN05326647, study PRJNA326480) | marine metagenome | isolation source: seawater | place: Indian Ocean: North | collected 2010 | reverse complement strand
GCGGTTGCACAGGATGTCCGGGTTCGGCGTGCGTCCGGCCTTGTATTCGGCGAGGAAATGCTCGAACACGTTGTCCCAGTACTCGGCGGCGAAGTTGGCGGTGTGCAGCTTGATGCCGATGCGGTCGCATACAGCCTGGGCGTCGGCCAGGTCGTCCATGGCGGTGCAGTACTCGGTACCGTCGTCTTCGTCCCAGTTCTTCATGAACAGGCCTTCGACCTGGTAGCCCTGTTCCATCAGCAGCAGGGCGGAAACGGACGAATCGACGCCGCCGGACATGCCGACGATCACGCGTTGGGTGCTAGGTGCTTGCATGGGAATCTGCGAGTGAAGCCTGAAAAGCTGCCGAGTCTACCAGAAAGCCTTGGTCCGCCCCACACGACGACGCGCCGCGTGCGCGGGATTGGCGTTGCCGCCGCGACGGTCAGTCACGCAGCAGCTCCAGTGAACCGCTGACACCCTGCAGATAATCGTCCACGCAACGCAGTATCAGCTCGCTGCGCCAGCGTTCGGGTTGCGCGGCCAGTTCGTCACGGCTCAGCCAGGTGATTCCGCTGATGTCGCTGTCCAGTTCGCGCGCGGGGTCATGGTGTAGCGGGCGGGCGCTGAAGCACACACGCTGGTAGGTCACGCCGTTGCTTGGCGCGGTGTAGAGGTAGATGCCCAGAAGGCCGGTCAGCTCCACGTCCCAGCCGGTTTCCTCGAGTGTTTCACGCAGTGCGGCTTCGCGCAGCGATTCGTTGGCTTCCAGGTGTCCGGCAGGCTGGTTGAGCACCAGGCGCCCGGCCTTGAACTCTTCGACGAAGAGGAAGCGGCCCTGGTCTTCGATGACCGTGGCCACGGTGATATGGGGTTGCCACTGCATGTCGTTGGCTCCACAGAGAAGTGTTGAGGGGCAGGGGGGGCGCTGTAAAAAAGAACCCCGGCACGGGGCCGGGGTTCTTTTCACGCTCAAGCCTTATCAGGCGTTCAGCGAGGCCAGAGCGGCGTTGAAGGTGTTGCTGGGGCGCATCACCTTGCTGGTCAGCTCGGGGTTGGAGCGGTAGTAGCCGCCAATGTCGGCCGGCTTGCCCTGTACGGCGGCCAGTTCGGCAACGATGGTGGCTTCCTGCTCGGTGAGCTGCTTGGCCAGCGGTGCGAAGTGAGCCTTCAGGGCTGCGTCGTCGTCCTGGGCAGCCAGGGCCTGGGCCCAGTACAGGGCCAGGTAGAAGTGGCTGCCGCGGTTGTCGATTTCACCGACCTTGCGCGCCGGGGACTTGTTGTTGTCCAGCAGCTTGCCAGTGGCCTGGTCCAGGGTCTTGCCGAGAACCTTGGCCTTGGCGTTGCTGGTCTTGATCCCGGTTTCTTCCAGGGACACGGCCAGGGCCAGGAATTCGCCAAGCGAATCCCAGCGCAGGTAGTTCTCTTCGACCAGCTGCTGCACGTGCTTGGGTGCCGAGCCGCCGGCGCCGGTTTCGTACATGCCGCCGCCCGCCATCAGCGGAACGATGGACAGCATCTTGGCCGAGGTGCCCAGCTCCATGATCGGGAACAGGTCGGTCAGGTAGTCACGCAGGACGTTGCCGGTCACCGAGATGGTGTCCTGGCCGCGAATCTGGCGCTCCATGCTGGCGCGGATGGCTTCGTTGTAGCCCATGATGCTGATGTCCAGGCCGGTCAGGTCGTGGTCCTGCAGGTACAGCTCGACCTTCTTGCGCAGTTCGCAGTCGTGGGCGCGCTCCGGGTCCAGCCAGAAGATGGCCGGGGTGGCGGATTGACGGGCGCGGGTGACGGCCAGCTTGACCCAGTCGCGGATCGGCGCGTCCTTGGTCTGGCAGGCGCGCCAGATGTCACCGGCTTCGACTTCATGCTGCATCAGCACGCTGCCGTCGGCAGCGACGACGCGCATGGTGCCGTCGGCGGTCATTTCGAAGGTCTTGTCGTGAGAGCCGTACTCTTCGGCTTTCTGCGCCATCAGGCCGACGTTCGGTACGGTGCCCATGGTGGTCGGGTCGAACGCGCCGTTGGTTTTGCAGAAGTTGATCATCTCCTGGTAGATGCGCGCGTAGGTGCTCTCCGGCATGACGGCCTTGGTGTCTTTCTGCTTGCCGTCCTTGCCCCACATCTGACCGGAGTTGCGGATCATCGCCGGCATCGAGGCGTCGACGATCACGTCGCTCGGGATGTGCAGGTTGGTGATGCCCTTGACCGAGTCGACCATGGCCATTTCCGGGCGATGGGCGTAGACCTCGTGGATGTCGTGGAGGATTTCCTCCTGCTGCGAAGCCGGCAGCGACTTGATCTTGTCGTAGACGCTGCTGATGCCGTTGTTCGGGTTGACGCCCAGCTCCTTGAACAGGTCGCCGTACTTGTCGAACACGTCCTTGTAGTAGACGCTGACGGCATGGCCGAAGACGATCGGGTGGGAGACCTTCATCATGGTCGCCTTGACGTGCAGGGACCACATCACACCGGTCTCCTTGCAGTCCTGCAGGGTCTTCTCGAAGAAGTCACGCAGCTTGCGGCAGCTCATGAACATGCTGTCGAACACTTCGCCTTCCTGCAGGGCGAGTTGCTTCTTGACTTCGACCTTGCCGTCCTTGCCGACGAACTCGATACGCACGTCACCGGCCTTGGCCATGGTGATCGATTGCTCGCTGGAGAAGAAGTCGCCGCCGCGCATGTAGTCGGCGTGGGACTGCGAGGCCATGCTCCACTTGCCCATGCTGTGCGGGTGCTTGCGGGCGTAGGCCTTGACGGCGGCCGGGGCGCGGCGGTCAGAGTTGCCTTCACGCAGGACCGGGTTCACGGCGCTGCCCAGGACCTTGGCGTAACGCGCCCGAACTTCTTTGTCTTCTTCGCTCTGCGGGTCTTCCGGGAAATTGGGGATGGCGTAGCCCTGCGCCTGCAGTTCGGCGATGGCAGCCTTGAGCTGCGGCACGGAGGCGCTGATGTTCGGCAGCTTGATGATGTTGGCGTCGGCCTGCAGGGTCAGCTCGGCCAGTTTGGCGAGGTCGTCGTCGATGCGCTTGTCGGCGTCCAGGCGGTCGGCAAAGCTTGCCAGGATCCGTCCAGCAAGAGAGATGTCGCGGGTTTCAACGGAGATGTCAGCCGAGGCGGCAAAGGCTTCCACAATGGGCAGAAGCGAGTAGGTGGCAAGGGCTGGAGCTTCGTCGGTGAAGGTGTAGATGATCTTCGAAGGGGTGGACATTTAGGGTTAACTCTCTTCTTTGCTGAGCGCGCATAGAAACTCGACCTGCGCGGGTAGGCGCTTGAGCCCCAGGATGGTGGGGCCGGGTCGAGGACTCGCCGCGGTGATGTTGGATGCACCCGTAGAGTGTCGAGCATTTCGAACCGACAGGCAGTGGTGGCCGTCTACCGGTTGCAAGAGGCTGCTGTCTGGTTCCAGTCAGGTCGCCCCTTATGACTCGTTAGTCACCTAAGCAGTATACCACTGCGGCACCTCGCCGCAGAATGCCCAGTTGAATAAGACCTTCGCACATGTGTCTCGCCAAGCGGTTTGCGCTACTCTCGGGGATGCACACTGTCTAACCACAAGATGGAGTCCAGCATGGGATACCAAAAGATCCAGGTGCCAGCCAGCGGTGACAAAATCACCGTCAACGCCGATATGTCACTGAATGTACCGAACAACCCCATCATCCCGTTCATCGAGGGTGATGGCATCGGCGTCGATATTTCTCCGGTGATGATCAAGGTCGTCGACGCGGCCGTCGAGAAAGCCTATGGCGGCACCCGCAAGATCTCCTGGATGGAAGTTTACGCCGGCGAGAAGGCCACTCAGGTCTACGACCAGGACACCTGGCTGCCGAAAGAAACCCTGGAGGCCGTGCGTGATTACGTGGTCTCGATCAAGGGGCCGCTGACCACGCCTGTCGGTGGCGGCATCCGTTCGCTCAACGTGGCCCTGCGCCAGGAGCTCGACCTGTACGTCTGCCTGCGCCCGGTGCGCTGGTTCGAGGGCGTGCCCAGCCCGGTGAAGAAGCCGGGCGACGTGGACATGGTGATCTTCCGCGAGAACTCCGAAGACATCTATGCCGGTGTCGAATGGAAGGCCGGCAGCGCCGAGGCGGAGAAGGTCATCAAGTTCCTCACCGAGGAAATGGGCGTCAAGAAGATCCGCTTCACCGACATGTGCGGCATCGGCATCAAGCCGGTTTCCGAGGCGGGCACCAAGCGTCTGGTGCGCAAGGCACTGCAGTATGCGGTCGACAACGATCGTGGCTCGGTGACCCTGGTGCACAAGGGCAACATCATGAAGTTCACCGAAGGGGCCTTTAAAGAGTGGGGCTACGAGATCGCCCGTGAGGAGTTCGGCGCCGAACTGCTCGATGGCGGCCCGTGGATGCAGTTCAAGAACCCGAAGACCGGCAAGAACATCGTGGTCAAGGACGTGATTGCCGACGCCATGCTGCAGCAGATCCTGCTGCGCCCGGCCGAGTATGACGTGATCGCCACGCTCAACCTCAACGGTGACTACCTGTCCGACGCCCTGGCGGCCGAGGTCGGGGGTATCGGCATTGCGCCGGGGGCCAACCTGTCGGATTCGGTGGCAATGTTCGAGGCCACTCACGGTACTGCGCCGAAGTACGCCGGTCAGGACAAGGTCAACCCGGGTTCGGTCATTCTCTCGGCGGAGATGATGCTGCGTCACATGGGCTGGGGCGAGGCCGCCGACCTGATCATCAAGGGCACCAATGGCGCGATCGCGGCCAGGACTGTCACTTATGACTTCGAGCGCCTGATGGAGGGCGCGACCCTGCTGTCGTGTTCCGAGTTCGGTGACGCGATGATCAGTCACATGTGACCGGATGCTCGATCAGCGCATGAAAAAAAGGCCGGTCACATGACCGGCCTTCTTGTGGCGATTTGCCAGGATGCTCAGACTTCGACAGTGCTCGCGATATCTTGCGCCTGGGGTACGGCCGCTGGGGCGTCCTGAGTGGCGGTCACCGCGCTGATATTGATGGCATGCAGTCCTTTGGGACCCTGCACGATCTCGAAGCGGACCGGCTGGCCGGCCTTGAGCGTTTTATAACCGTCCATCTGGATGGCCGAGTAGTGGGCGAACAGGTCCTCATCTCGGCCGTCGGCCAGGATGAATCCATAGCCTTTGGCGTTGTTGAACCACTTGACCTTACCGCTGAGCATGCTGATATCCCTCTGCAAAGGACTCCATCTCTGGAGTATCATCCACTTCGATTCCGCGCGATAACCGACCAGGCTGGGCGAAGGCGTGGAACCCCTGATACCCACTAGTGGGTATTCATTGGTTGTAACACCCTTTTGCCGATAGTCAAGGCTATACGGCGGATGGCTGAGAACTCAGTCAAACTCCCTCTAGCATCCCAGTTCGCCCAGCCCTGAACCTCTGAATTCAGCATGCATGCAAGTAGCCAGATTCGACTAACATTCAATCAGGATCACCCGGCAGAGCATGAGGATGACTCCTCTGGTATCGCTGTTCAGGAATCCAAGCCAGCACTGCAGGCACCACCGATGTACAAGGTGGTCCTATTCAATGACGACTACACACCGATGGACTTCGTCGTCGAAATACTTGAAACCTTTTTCGGCATGAACCGGGAGCTGGCGACCAAGATCATGCTGACCGTCCATACAGAAGGACGTGCGGTGTGTGGGGTTTACACGCGCGACATTGCGGAGACCAAGGCCATGCAGGTCAACCAATATGCGCGTGAGAGCCAGCATCCGCTACTCTGTGAAATAGAGAAGGACGGTTAACGCCGGCCACTTGGGTATGAGGTGAAGCTATGTTGAATCGAGAGCTCGAAGTCACCCTCAATCTGGCTTTCAAGGAGGCCCGTGCAAAACGTCATGAGTTCATGACGGTCGAGCACCTGCTGCTGGCCCTGCTGGATAACGAGGCCGCCGCCAGTGTTCTAAGGGCCTGTGGGGCCAACCTCGACAAGCTGCGCCATGACCTGCAGGAATTCATCGACTCCACCACTCCGTTGATTCCCCAGCACGACGAGGAACGCGAGACTCAGCCGACCCTGGGCTTCCAGCGCGTGCTGCAGCGCGCGGTGTTCCACGTGCAGAGCTCCGGCAAGCGTGAAGTCACCGGCGCCAACGTGCTGGTGGCGATTTTCAGCGAGCAGGAAAGCCAGGCCGTGTTCCTGCTCAAGCAGCAGAGCGTGGCCCGTATCGACGTGGTCAACTACATTGCCCATGGCATTTCCAAGGTGCCGGGGCATGGCGATCACCACGAAAGCGATCAGGACATGCAGGATGAGGAGGGCGGTGATTCCGCCACCTCCGGCAATCCGCTCGATGCCTATGCCAGCAACCTCAACGAGCTTGCGCGCCAGGGGCGGATCGATCCGCTGGTGGGGCGCGAGCACGAGGTCGAGCGCGTGGCGCAGATCCTCGCGCGTCGGCGCAAGAACAACCCGCTGCTGGTCGGTGAGGCCGGCGTCGGCAAGACCGCCATCGCCGAGGGCCTGGCCAAACGCATCGTCGACGAACAGGTGCCTGACCTGCTTGCCGACAGCGTGGTCTACTCGCTGGACCTGGGCGCCTTGCTCGCGGGCACCAAGTACCGTGGTGACTTCGAGAAGCGCTTCAAATCGCTGCTCAACGAGCTGCGCAAGCGTCCGCACGCCATCCTCTTCATCGATGAGATCCACACCATCATCGGCGCCGGGGCTGCATCCGGCGGGGTGATGGATGCCTCCAACCTACTCAAGCCGCTGCTGTCCTCCGGCGAGATCCGTTGCATCGGCTCGACCACCTTCCAGGAATTTCGCGGCATCTTCGAGAAGGATCGCGCACTGGCGCGGCGCTTCCAGAAGGTCGACGTGGTCGAGCCCTCGGTGGATGACACCTACGGCATCCTCAAGGGGCTCAAGGCTCGCTTCGAGCAGCACCACCACATCGAGTACAGCGATGAAGCGCTGCGTGCGGCGGCCGAGCTGGCGGCGCGCTACATCAACGACCGCCACATGCCGGACAAGGCCATCGACGTGATCGACGAGGCGGGCGCCTACCAGCGCCTGCAGCCGGAAGACAAGCGTCTGGCCCGCATCGACGTGGCGCAGGTCGAGGACATCGTCGCCAAGATCGCGCGGATTCCGCCAAAGCACGTGTCCAGCTCCGACAAGGAGCTGCTGCGCAATCTGGAGCGCGACCTCAAGCTCACCGTATTCGGTCAGGATGCCGCCATCGACTCGCTGGCCACCGCGATCAAGCTGTCGCGGGCCGGCCTCAAGGCACCGGACAAGCCGGTCGGCTCCTTCCTGTTCGCCGGCCCCACCGGGGTGGGCAAGACCGAGGCCGCGCGGCAGCTGGCCAAGGCGATGGGGATCGAGCTGGTGCGCTTCGACATGTCCGAGTACATGGAGCGGCATACCGTGTCGCGCCTGATTGGCGCGCCGCCCGGCTACGTCGGTTTCGATCAGGGTGGCCTGCTGACCGAGGCGATCACCAAGCAGCCGCATTGCGTGCTGCTGCTCGACGAGATCGAAAAGGCGCATCCGGAAGTCTTCAACCTGCTGCTGCAGGTGATGGACCACGGCACGCTGACCGACAACAACGGGCGCAAGGCGGATTTCCGCAACGTGATCCTGATCATGACCACCAATGCCGGTGCGGAAACCGCATCGCGTGCGTCGATCGGCTTCACGCAGCAGGATCACTCCACCGATGCCATGGAAGTCATCAAGAAGAGCTTCACGCCGGAGTTCCGCAACCGCCTGGATACCATCATCCAGTTCGGTCGTCTGAGCCACGAAGTGATCAAGAGCATCGTCGACAAGTTCCTCACCGAACTGCAGGCGCAGCTGGAGGACAAGCGGGTCACGCTCGAAGTCAGCGACGCGGCGCGCAGCTGGCTGGCCGAACGTGGCTACGATGTGATGATGGGGGCCAGGCCGATGGCGCGACTGATCCAGGACAAGATCAAGCGTCCGCTGGCGGAGGAAATCCTGTTTGGCGAGCTGGCCGAGCATGGCGGTGTGGTGCACATCGACATCCGCGATGGCGAGCCAAGCTTCGAGTTTGAGACGACGGCGGAAGTCGCCTGATCGGGATGCGGCGTTGCAGGCCAGGGAGGCCTGCGCTGCACGCGCAAACGAAAACGCCCGGCAGTCGCCGGGCGTTTTCGTTTGGTGCTTGGCTTAGCGGGCGCGATAGGTGATGCGGCCTTTGCTCAAGTCATAAGGTGTCAGCTCGACGCGCACCTTGTCACCAGTGAGAATGCGGATGTAGTTCTTGCGCATCTTGCCGGAGATGTGCGCGGTAACGACGTGCCCGTTTTCCAACTCCACGCGGAACATGGTGTTGGGCAGGGTGTCGACGACAGTGCCTTCCATTTCGAAGCTGTCTTCTTTCGACATGCAGTAAAGCCCTCGGTATCCAGGAAATGGCCCGGCGCGACTGGCCCCAGGCAAAAGCGGCGTGCATTGTGCCCGAAAACAGGGGGCTGCGCCAAGTGGCTTGGTGCTTTGCCCGGGGCTGAGGGGGCGGGAGGGGCGCTAGGTCAGCTGTGTCCAGCGCTGATTGACGAACAGCTCGATCGGGCGGTACTGGGTCTTGTAGTTCATCTTCCGGCAGTTCTTGATCCAGTAGCCCAGATAGACGGCTTCAAGGCCCAGACGTGCGGTCTCGCCGATCTGCCAGAGAATGGCGAAGCGCCCGAGGCTGCGGCGCTCCTCGTCCGGATCATAGAAGGTGTAGACCGCCGACAGGCCGTTCGGCAGCACGTCGGTGACCGCGATGGCGACCAGCTTGCCGCGCAGGCGGAACTCATAGAAACGAGAAAATGGCAGGTCCCGGACGAGAAAGGTCGAGAACTGGTCGCGACTGGGCGGGTACATGTCACCATCGGCATGGCGCTGCTCGATGTAGCGAACGTAGAGCGCGTAATACTCTTCGGTGAATGCCGGGCGCACCGAGCGCACGCTGACGTCCTCGTTGCGCTTGAGGATGCGCCGCTGCTGGCGGTTCGGCGTGAACAGCGCTGCGGGGATGCGTGCCGGGATGCAGGCGGTGCACTGCTGGCAGTGCGGGCGGTACAGGTGATCGCCGCTGCGGCGAAAGCCCATTTCCGAAAGTTCGGCGTAGACGAGCACGTCCATGGGCTGACTGGGGTCGAGAAACAGGGTCGTCGCCTGTTCTTCCGGCAGGTAGCTGCATGGATGTGGCTGAGTGGCATAGAACTTCAGGCGGGCCAGCTCGGTCATGGCGGTGTCTCGGGAAAACCTGACTAAGAGTGTATGTCAGGGTTGGCCAGTCGACTAGGCGAGCCAGTCCGCTGCACTGGGCAGGTCGAGGTGGCGCTGCAGGTATTCGGCGAACGTGGCGCGCGGTATGGCCCTGGCGCCGAAGTTGTGCAGGTGCTGCGTGGGCATCTGGCAGTCGATGAGCGCGAAGCCCCATTCATGCAACTTGCCCACCAGGGTGGCGAAACCGACTTTCGAGGCGTTGTCGGCGCGGCTGAACATGGATTCGCCAAAGAACAGTTGCCCCATGGCCAGGCCATAGAGGCCGCCGACCAGCCCGTCATCGAGCCAGACCTCGACCGAGTGGGCGATGCCGCGCTGATGCAACTGCAGGTAGGCATCCTGCATGCCCTGGGTGATCCAGGTGCCGTCGGCGTAGCTGCGTGGCCCTGCACAGGCGCTGATCACGGCGGCGAAATCCTGGTCGAAGCTGACCCGGTAGCGTTGCTGACGCAGCAACTTGACCAGGCTGCGCGAAACATGCAGCTCGTTGGGGAGCAGCACGGTGCGCGGGTCCGGTGACCACCAGAGGATCGGCTGTCCGTCCTGGAACCAGGGAAAGCAGCCGTGGCGATAGGCGCTGATCAGGCGGTCGGCGCTGAGGTCGCCGCCCGCAGCCAGCAGGCCGTTCGGTTCGCGCATGGCCTTGGCCAGTGGCGGGAACTGCAGGGAATCACGTTGCAGCCAGGTCAGCATGCGCGTCCGTCCGCGGGGCAGGGGAGGGCGAGCGGGGTGCTCGCCCTGGTGCCATCAGTTGCTGTCGAGGAACTTCTCGACATCCAGCGCGGCCATGCAGCCGGCACCGGCCGACGTGATGGCCTGGCGGTAGACGTGGTCGGCCACGTCGCCGGCGGCGAACACGCCCTCGATGCTGGTGGCGGTGGCGTTGCCTTCGCTGCCGCCCTTGATCTTCAGGTAGCCGTCATGCATGTCCAGCTGGCCGACGAACAGCTCGGTGTTCGGCTTGTGGCCAATGGCGATGAACACGCCGGCCAGGGCCAGGTCCTGGGTGCTGCCGTCCTGGGTGCTCTTCAGGCGCACGCCGGTCACGCCGGTCTGGTCGCCCAGCACTTCGTCGAGGGTGTGGTTCCAGTGCAGGCGCATGTTGCCGTTCTCGACCTTGTCGAACAGCTTGTCCTGGGGGATCTTCTCCGAGCGCAGCTTGTCGCGGCGGTGCACCAGGTGCACTTCCTTGGCGATGTTCGACAGGTACAGCGCCTCTTCCACGGCGGTGTTGCCGCCGCCGATCACTGCGACGACCTGGTTGCGGTAGAAGAAACCGTCGCAGGTCGCGCAGGCGGAAACGCCCTTGCCGGAGAATGCCTCTTCCGACGGCAGGCCGAGGTACTGGGCGCTGGCGCCGGTGGCGATGATCAGCGCGTCGCAGCTATAGGTGCCGCTGTCGCCCTTGAGGACGAAGGGGCGGCTCTGCAACTCTGCGGTGTGGATATGGTCGTAGATGATCTCGGTGTCGAAGCGCTCGGCATGCTTCTGCATGCGCTCCATCAGGGCCGGCCCGGTGAGGCCTTCGACGTCACCCGGCCAGTTGTCCACTTCGGTGGTGGTGGTGAGCTGACCGCCAGGCTGGATGCCGGTAATGACCACGGGTTTGAGGTTGGCGCGCGCGGCGTACACGGCGGCGCTATAACCGGCAGGGCCGGAACCCAGGATGATCACGCGTGAATGCTTGACTTCGCTCATAAAAAAACCCCATAAGCCTTTGTCACAAAAGAGAATGCGTGCTCCAATTGAGCCGCATGGAAGCTGCTGGCGGCTATGCTACACCGAAGCAGGGCAAGTGCGGGAGCTTGGCAATTGGCCTGAGCACCAGGCAGGCCCTACAATAGGCCGCTTCCGCGATCAATCATCAGATGGACGCGCCCAGGGCGCAGGAAATGGCTGTTTTGAAGAATTCCACCACCCAGACTATCGATTGGCGTCAGAAACTTCAGTATCGACTGAAGGAAGGCGCCTTGATCGCCCTGGGCGCTATGTGCCTGTACCTGCTGATGGCACTGTTGACCTACAACGCCGCCGATCCGGCCTGGGACAACAGCGTGCAGGTCGAGCGCATCATCAACGCAGGTGGCAGCATCGGCGCCTGGCTCTCCAGCGCGCTGTTCGGTGCGCTGGGCTATTTCGCCTACATCTTCCCGTTGCTGCTGGCGGCCAAGACCTGGCAGGTGTTCCGCACCCGTAACCAACCCTGGCACTGGAATGGCTGGCTGTTTTCCTGGCACAGCATCGGCCTGGTGTTCCTGATTCTCTCTGGCGCCGCGCTCGGCGACATCCATTTCGCGGCGGATGCCGGCATGCAGGGCTCCGGTGGCGGCATGCTGGGCGCCAGCCTGGGCGATCTGGCCGTGCATGCGCTGAACGTACAAGGCAGCACTCTGGTATTCCTGGCCCTGTTCCTCTTTGGCCTGACCGTGTTCACCGACCTGTCCTGGTTCCGCGTGATGGACCTGACCGGCAAGATCACCCTCGATCTGATCGAGCTGATCCATGGCGCCATCACCGGCTGGTGGAATGCCCGCAGCGAACGCAAGCAGATGGTCGCGCAACTGCGTGAACTGGACGACCGCGTCATCGAAGTGGCCGCGCCCGTGGTCGCTGACCGCCGCGAACAGGCCAAGGTCAAGGAGCGCCTGCTCGAACGCGAAGAGTCGCTGAGCAAGCACATGAGCGAGCGCGACAAGCGCCCGGCACCGGTGATCACGCCGCCTGCGCCGCCCAAGGCGGCGGAGCCGAGCAAGCGCGTGCTCAAGGAGAAACAGGCGCCGCTGTTCGTCGATAGCGCCATCGAGGGTAGCCTGCCGCCGATTTCCATCCTCGATGTCGCCGAGAAGAAGCAGAAGCAGTATTCGCCCGAGTCGCTCGAGGCCATGTCGCGCCTGCTGGAAATCAAGCTCAAGGAGTTTGGCGTCGAGGTGGTGGTGGAGTCCGTGCATCCGGGCCCGGTGATCACCCGTTTCGAAATTCAGCCCGCTGCCGGCGTCAAGGTCAGCCGCATCTCCAACCTGGCCAAGGACCTGGCGCGCTCGATGGCCATGGTCAGCGTACGCGTGGTCGAGGTGATTCCCGGCAAGACCACCGTGGGCATCGAGATACCCAACGAAGACCGGCAGATCGTGCGCTTCTCCGAAGTGCTGTCGTCGAGCGAGTACGACGATGCCAAGTCGCCGGTCACCCTGGCCCTCGGGCACGACATCGGCGGACGTCCGGTGATCGCCGACCTGGCCAAGATGCCGCACCTGCTGGTGGCCGGTACCACGGGTTCCGGTAAGTCGGTGGGGGTCAACGCGATGATCCTGTCGGTCCTGTTCAAGTCCACGCCGGAAGAGGCGCGGATGATCATGATCGACCCGAAGATGCTTGAGCTGTCGATCTACGAAGGCATTCCACACCTGTTGTGCCCGGTCGTGACCGACATGAAGGAGGCCGCCAATGCGCTGCGCTGGTCGGTGGCCGAGATGGAACGCCGTTACAAGCTGATGGCGGCGATGGGCGTGCGCAACCTGGCGGGCTTCAACCGCAAGGTCAAGGACGGCATCGAGGCCGGCACGCCGCTGACCGATCCACTGTTCCGTCGCGAAAGCATGGAAGACGAGCCGCCGCTGCTCAAGCCGTTGCCCACCATCGTGGTGGTGGTCGACGAATTCGCCGACATGATGATGATCGTCGGCAAGAAGGTGGAAGAGCTGATCGCGCGTATCGCCCAGAAGGCGCGGGCCGCGGGCATTCACCTGATCCTGGCGACCCAGCGCCCTTCGGTGGACGTGATCACCGGCCTGATCAAGGCCAACATTCCGACCCGCATGGCGTTCCAGGTGTCGAGCAAGATCGACTCGCGCACCATTCTCGACCAGGGTGGCGCCGAGCAGCTGCTGGGGCATGGTGACATGCTCTATCTGCCGCCCGGCACCGGCCTGCCGATCCGCGTGCATGGCGCCTTCGTCTCCGACGATGAAGTGCACCGTGTGGTCGAGGCCTGGAAGCAGCGCGGCTCGCCCGACTACATCGAGGACATCCTCGCGGGCGTCGAGGAGGGCGGTGGCAGCGGCTTCGAAGGCGGTGGTGGCGAAGGCGGCGAGGGCAGCGAGGAAGATCCGCTGTACGACGAAGCCGTCAACTTCGTGCTGGAAAGCCGTCGTGCTTCCATCTCTGCAGTGCAGCGCAAGCTGAAGATCGGCTACAACCGCGCCGCGCGGATGATCGAGGCGATGGAGATGGCCGGCGTGGTCAGTTCGATGAACACCAACGGTTCACGCGAGGTCATCGCGCCCGGGCCGTCGCGCGACTGACTTCGGCATCTCACGGACAAACCGCCCGATTCGCGGTCTACAAGATTCCACGGTCGTTCATGCGGCCGAGCAATGCGAGGTGCGGAGTCACCTCGCCATCCTCACACGGACTAAAGGGGTTCCTATGCGTGTTATTCGCCTGCTGATGCTGGCTGTTCTGAGTTTTACCCTGCTGACTGCCCAGGCTGACGAAGAGGCGGCCACCCAGCGCCTGACCGAGCTGCTCAACCAGGCGCAGACCATCAGTGCGCGCTTTTCGCAACTGACGCTCGATGCCAGTGGCACCCAGTTGCAGGAAACCGCCGGGCAACTGGTGCTCAAGCGCCCGGGGCTGTTCCGCTGGCATACCGACCAGCCGATGGAGCAGCTGCTGGTGTCCAACGGCAAGAAGGTCTGGCTGTACGACCCGGACCTGGAGCAGGTGACCGTGCAGACCCTCGACCAGCGCCTGACCCACACCCCGGCGCTGCTGCTCTCCGGTGACGTGTCGCAGATTCGCGAGAACTTCGATATCGACTACAAGGAAGGCGGCAACGTGGTCGACTTCATCCTCAAGCCCAAGGCCAAGGACAGCCTGTTCGACAGCCTGCGCCTGTCGTTCCGCAATCGCGTGCTCAACGACATGCAGCTGATCGACAGCATTGGTCAGCGCACCAATATCCTGTTCCTCAATGTGAAGATGAACGAGCCGGTCGACGACGGCCTGTTCAGCTTCGACATCCCGCAAGGTGCGGACGTCATCCAGGAGTAAGTGGTGGACCTGTTCGCTCGCCAACCCGTCGCGCAGCCCCTGGCTGCGCGTTTGCGTGCTACCAGCCTGGATGAATACGTCGGCCAGGAGCATGTGCTGGGGCCTGGCAAGCCGCTGCGTGAAGCGCTGGAACAGGGCGCCTTGCATTCGATGATCTTCTGGGGGCCGCCTGGGGTAGGCAAGACCACCCTGGCGCGCCTGCTGGCCAAGGTCAGCGATGCGCATTTCGAGACCATTTCGGCGGTGCTCTCCGGGGTCAAGGAGATTCGCCAGGCGGTCGAGGTGGCGCAGCAGCATGCCGCGCAATATGGCCGTCGCACCATCCTCTTCGTCGACGAGGTGCACCGTTTCAACAAGAGCCAGCAGGATGCCTTCCTGCCCTACGTCGAAGACGGCACGCTGATCTTCATCGGCGCCACCACCGAGAATCCTTCGTTCGAACTGAACAACGCGCTGCTGTCGCGCGCCCGCGTCTACGTGCTCAAGAGCCTCGACGAGGCCGCCATGCGCAAGCTGGTGGCGCGTGCGCTGAGCGACCCGAAAGGCCTGGGCGAGCGTCACCTGAGCCTGCCCGAGGAAAGCTTCGCCATGCTCATGGCCGCCGCCGATGGCGATGGCCGGCGCCTGCTCAATTTCCTCGAGAACGCCGCCGACCTGGCCGAGGATGGTGGCGAGATCGCCGTGGCCTCGCTGCACAACCTGCTGGGCGATACCCGCCGGCGATTCGACAAGGGCGGCGAAGCCTTCTACGACCAGATCAGCGCGTTGCACAAGTCCGTCCGTGGCTCCAGTCCCGATGGCGCACTGTATTGGTTGGCGCGCATGCTCGACGGCGGCTGCGACCCGGCCTACATCTGCCGGCGCATTGTCGCCATGGCCAGCGAAGACATCGGGAATGCCGACCCGCGTGCGTTGCCGTTGTGTCTGGCCGCCTGGGATGCGGTCAAGCGCCTGGGCAGTCCCGAGGGCGACCTGGCGCTGGCGCAGGCGGTGACTTACCTCGCCTGCGCAGCGAAGAGCAACGCGGTGTATCTGGGGATCAAGGCAGCCAAGCAGGATGTCGCCGAGTTCGGCTCGCTGGAGGTGCCACTGCACCTGCGCAATGCGCCGACCAAGCTGATGCAGCAGCTCGGTTATGGCGAGGAATACCGCTACGCCCACGATGAGCCCAATGCCTACGCCGCTGGCGAAGTGTATTTCCCGGATGAAATGGAGCCGCGCGAGTATTACCAGCCGGTGCCGCGAGGCCTGGAGTCGAAGATTCGCGAGAAGCTCAAGCACCTGCGCAGCCTGGATTCCAGCAGCACCCGACAAAGGAGAAAGAGATGATTCGTGTGGCGCTTGCCGTGGCGGCAGGGGGGGCTGTCGGTTCGCTGATGCGCTTTCTGGTGGCCAGCTGGGTCGCCGGCAACTGGCCGCGGCACTTCTACCTGGCCACGCTCACCGTCAACGTGCTGGGTTGCCTGTTGATCGGTCTGCTGTCCGGCCTGTTCCTCACCCGTACCGACCTGCCACTGGAGCTGCGCACCGGGCTGATCACCGGCGTGCTGGGTGGCTTCACCACGTTTTCGTCCTTCAGCCTGGAGATCATGAAGCTGATGGAGGGCGGGCGCGCACCCGAAGCCTTCGGCTATCTGGCCTTCAGCATCCTTGGCGGTCTGCTGGCAGCCTGGGCCGGCCTGAGTCTGGCCCGATTGGCATCCTGACCCGTTAAGGCTTTACACTCCACAACCCGCGCCAGCTTGCTGGTCATTAACCATTTCGCCGATGTATTGAGACCCGAACATGCTCGACTCCAAACTCGTCCGCACGCAACTCACCGAAATCGCCGAGCGCCTCGCCACCCGTGGCTTCGCACTCGACGTCGCCCGCTTCGAGGCCCTGGAGAGTCAGCGCAAGTCGGTGCAGGTGCGCACCGAACAATTGCAGGCCGAGCGTAACAGTCGTTCCAAGTCCATTGGCCAGGCCAAGGCGCGCGGTGAAGACATCGCGCCGCTGCTGGCGGAAGTGGACCAGATGGGCAGCGACCTGGAAGCCGGCAAGCGCGAGCTGGACGCGATCCAGAGCGAGCTGGACAACCTGCTGCTGAACATCCCCAACCTGCCGCACGAATCCGTGCCGGTCGGCGCCGACGAGGACGAGAACGTCGAGGTCGCGCGCTGGGGTACGCCGCGCAGCTTCGACTTCGAGGTCAAGGATCACGTCGCCCTGGGCGAGCAGCACGGCTGGCTGGACTTCGAGACCGCCGCCAAGCTCTCCGGAGCCCGTTTCGCCCTGCTGCGCGGCCCCATCGCGCGCCTGCACCGTGCCCTGGCGCAGTTCATGATCAACCTGCACACCGGCGAGCACGGCTACGAAGAGGCCTACACCCCGTATCTGGTGCAGGCACCGGCGCTGCAGGGCACCGGCCAGCTGCCGAAGTTCGAGGAAGACCTGTTCAAGATCGCCCGTGAAGACCAGGCCGATCTGTACCTGATTCCGACCGCCGAAGTGTCGCTGACCAATATCGTCGCCGGCGAAATCCTCGACGCCAAGCAGCTGCCGCTGAAGTTCGTCGCCCACACGCCGTGCTTCCGCAGCGAGGCAGGGGCCTCCGGCCGCGATACGCGCGGCATGATTCGCCAGCACCAGTTCGACAAGGTCGAGATGGTGCAGGTCGTGGAGCCGTCGACTTCCTTCGAGGCGCTGGAAGGCATGACGGCCAATGCCGAGCGCGTGCTGCAGCTGCTCGAGCTGCCGTATCGCAAGCTGGCACTGTGCACCGGCGACATGGGTTTCTCTGCGGTCAAGACCTACGACCTGGAGGTCTGGGTGCCGAGCCAGGACAAGTACCGCGAGATTTCCTCCTGCTCCAACTGTGGCGACTTCCAGGCGCGCCGCATGCAGGCGCGTTACCGCAACCCGGAAACCGGCAAGCCGGAGCTGCTGCACACGCTCAATGGTTCCGGCCTGGCCGTGGGCCGCACCCTGGTCGCGGTGCTGGAGAACTACCAGCAGGCCGACGGCAGCATTCGCGTGCCCGAGGTACTCAAGCCCTACATGGGTGGTATCGAAGTGATCGGCTGAGCCGGTCATCGCGATGCATGGAACGGGGCGGCACGGCTGCCCCGTTTTCAATGGCGGCAGGGTGTGCACGACGCATTCTGCGAACCGACCTCCGCTGAGGCTGACCTGATGCAATTTCTTCCGCTGTTCCACAAGCTGCAGGATCGCCCGGTACTGGTGATCGGCGGTGGTGAGGTCGCGCTGCGCAAGGCGCGCCTGCTCAGTGATGCCGGTGCGCGCTTGCGTGTCGTTGCGCCCGAGGTGCGCAGCGAGCTGCAGGAGCTGGCTGGCTCGGCCGGCATCTTCCTGCGCGGCTATGCGAGCAGCGACCTGCAGGGCGTGGCCCTGGTCATCGCGGCGACCGACGACGAAACGCTCAACGCGCAGGTGTCCGCCGAAGCCCAGGCGCTCGGTATTCCGGTCAACGTCGTCGATGCGCCGTCGCTGTGCAGTGTGATCTTCCCGGCGATCGTCGATCGTTCGCCGCTGATCGTTGCCGTCAGCAGTGGTGGTGATGCGCCGGTACTGGCGCGACTGATCCGAGCCAAGATCGAGACCTGGATTCCTGCCAGCTATGGACAACTGGCCAACTTGGGCAAGCGCTTTCGCGAGCGGGTCAAACAGATGTTCCCCGATGTGCAGCAGCGCCGGGTGTTCTGGGAGGATGTCTTCCAGGGGCCGATTGCCGAGAGCGTCTTCGCTGGCAAACCGGAGGCGGGCGAGCGTCTTCTGCAGGAGCGCCTGGCCGGCGCCGCGCCGCGAGCCCTGGGCGAGGTCTATCTGGTCGGTGCCGGTCCCGGTGATCCGGACCTGCTGACCTTCCGTGCGCTGCGCCTGATGCAGCAGGCTGATGTGGTGCTCTACGACCGCCTGGTGGCGCCAGCCATCATCGAGTTGTGCCGCCGCGATGCCGAACGCATCTACGTGGGCAAGCGCCGCGCCGATCATGCGGTGCCGCAGGAGCAGATCAACCAGCTGCTGATCGACCTGGCCAGGCAGGGCAAGCGCGTATTGCGCCTGAAAGGGGGCGACCCGTTCATCTTCGGCCGTGGCGGCGAGGAAATCGAGCAACTGGCCGCGGAGGACATTCCCTTCCAGGTGGTGCCAGGCATCACCGCCGCGTCGGGTTGCGCCGCCTATGCGGGCATTCCGTTGACCCACCGCGATCATGCGCAGTCGGTCCGCTTCGTCACGGGGCACCTCAAGGATGGCAGCAGCAATCTGCCATGGAAGGACCTGGTGGCCCCAGGGCAGACGCTGGTGTTCTACATGGGCCTGGTGGGGTTGCCCGCCATCTGCGAGCAACTGATTGCCCACGGTCGTTCGGGCGCAACGCCGGCGGCTCTGGTGCAGCAGGGCACCACGCAGAATCAGCGGGTGTTCACCGGCACCCTGGACAGCTTGCCGCAACTGGTGGCCGAGCATGAAGTGCATGCGCCGACCCTGGTCATCGTCGGTGAGGTGGTCACCTTGCGTGACAAGCTGGCCTGGTTCGAGGGCGCGCAGGGCCACGTCTGATACTGGGGTGGATCGCGCTTCATCGATCCACCGTGGCTGGGTTTCGGTGGATGAAAACAGCCTCATCCACCCTGCGGCCTAGCGCTCGGTTTTTTGCCACACGCCCTTGCCCGGCAGGCGCTGACGATCGTGCGTGCGCATGAAGTCCTGTTGCGGCCCCTTGGGCACCACGCCCGTCGGGTTGATGGTGGCGTGGCTGGCGTAGTAGTGCGACTTGATATGGGTGAAGTCCACCGTCTCGCTGACGCCGGGCCACTGGTAGAGCTCGCGCAGCCAGTTGGACAGGTTCGGGTAGTCTTCGATGCGCTTCAGGTTGCACTTGAAGTGGCCGTGGTAGACGGCGTCGAAGCGGATCAGCGTGGTGAACAGGCGGATGTCGGCTTCGGTCAGGTAATGCCCGGCCAGATAGCGTTGTCCGTCTAGCAGCGTTTCGAGCTCATCGAGCATGTCGAACAGCTCGTCGAAGGCCTCTTCGTAGGCCTCCTGGGTAGTGGCGAAGCCTGCGCGATAGACGCCGTTGTTCACCGCCGGGTAGATGCGCTCGTTGAGCTGATCGATGCGCTCGCGCAGTGGCTCGGGGTGGAAATCCAGGTCGTTGCCGCTCAGGCCGTCGAATGCGTCGTTGAACATGCGGATGATTTCCGACGACTCGTTGCTGACGATGCCGCCGGTTTGCTTGTCCCATAGCACCGGCACGGTGACGCGCCCGCTGTAATGACGGTCGTCCGCCGTGTAGCGCTGATGCATGTAGGTGAGATTGTCGAGGTGATCGCCGCTGGAGCCGAAGTCGCGATCGAAGGTCCAGCCCTGTTCGCGCATCAGCCAGCTGACCACCGACACATCGATCAGCGATTCGAGCCCTTTGAGCTTGCGCAGGATCAGGGTGCGATGCGCCCAGGGGCAGGCCAGCGAAACGTACAGGTGGTAGCGGCCGGCCTCGGCCTTGAAACCGGCATCGCCACTTGGCCCCGCGCCGCCGTCGGCGGTCACCCAGTTGCGCCGCTGCGCGCTTTCGCGCTGGAAGCGTCCGCCGCTGCCGGTGTCATACCACTGGTCGTGCCAGCGCCCATCGATCAACAAGCCCATGACGCCTGCCTCCGTTTTGAATGAAACTGGAGTCTATCGTCACCGGCTCGATTGAAGCGTTGAAAAAGCTGGCTCAATCCATCGAAGAGATTGATTGAAGGCGAGCGTCCCAGCGCATCTTCGCCTGGGCGAAGGCGTCCTCGCGCGCCAGACCAAGGCCGCGCAGCGCGGTGGCCATGGTGGCGATGACCGCCAGATAGCCATAGGCATCCTCCTGCTCGCCGTGCCAGAAGGCCTTCAGCCGTGCCGGGTCGAGGCTGTCCGGCTTGACGTGGCGCTGCGCCGAGAGCGCTGGCCATTCCTCATCCCAGTTCTCGCCATTGGCGGTGCCATAGAGGTGGCAGGCCGAATCCGGGTTGGCCTCGATCTCGCCCCCTTCGCCCTTGATCACGATGGCGCAATCCCCCAGCAGGCGACTGGTTTCGCGATGCACGGCCTGGTAACCGGGATGGAAGATGCTTTGCAGGCCGCAGCGCGCGCCGAGCGGGTTGATCACGCGGGCCAGGGAGTGGAGCGGTGAGCGCAGGCCGAGCGTGTTGCGCAGGTCGATCATGCGCTGCAGCGCTGGCATCCAGTCGCCCAGGTAGCCGTAGGCCAGGTGCTGCTGGTCCAGCGCCTGCTGCACCGACTGCCAGTCATGGCAGCGGGGTATCTCCAGGAGGGCCAGGAGCTGCTCGGTATACAGGCGTCCGGCGGTGTGGGCGCCGCCGCCGTGCATGAAGATGCGCACGCCGCTGTTCGCCAGGGCCTTGGCTGCCAGCAGGTACCAGGGCAGGTGGCGTTTCTTGCCGGCGTAGCTGGGCCAGTCCAGATCGACCTGGATAGCCGGGGCAGCCAGTCGCGGACGAATCGCCTCGGTGAAGCCGGCGAGCTCCTCGGCGCTTTCTTCCTTGTGCCGCAACAGCATCAGGAAGGCACCAAGCTGGGTGTCCTCGACCTTGTCATCGAGCAGCATGCCCATGGCCTCGCGTGCTTCCTCGCGGGTCAGGCCGCGAGCGCCACGCTTGCCCTTGCCGAGGATGCGCACGAACTGGGCGAAAGGGTGTTCGGCGGGAGTGATCAGGTTCATAGGCAATTGGTCGGTTTGGGCAGGCCGGCCAGCTTGGCCGCCAGCTTGGCAGGCGTGCCCTTGAACAGGCGATTGAGGTGCAGGCTGTTGCCTTTCTCCGGGCCCAGCTTCAGGGCCACGTACTTGATCAGCGGGCGATTGGCCGGCGACAGCTGGAACTCGTCGTAGAAGGCGCGCAGCAGCTGGAGGATTTCCCAGTGCTCGGCACTCAGTTGCAGCTCCTCGGTCTCCGCCAGGGCCTCGGCCACCGGGCCCGACCAATCCTGCAGGTCGACCAGGTAGCCGTCCTTGTCCAGGGCGATATGCTGTCCAGCGACGTTCAGCGTGTTCATAGCCAGCTGTTGACCTTGGCGTAGCGGGTGCAGAGTTCGACGAAGCCCGGATAGTCCACGGCCTGTACGCGTTCGGGGGGCAGCAGGTCGCGCGCGGCGAGGTCTTCGTCCAGGGCGTAGAGCGCGACGCTGGCGGGCATCAACTGCAGCGCCTGCAGGTTGGCGGTTGCGGGCTGCAAGGCGTAGACCGCATCGCCACAGAGCAGCAGGGCGTCCTGGGCGCCGAGCAGGCGCAGGCAACTGGCCAGGCGGCTGTCGGCGAATGGCGAATGAGAAAGAATGTGCAGGGTGGCCATCAGACTGTGATCACCTGGTCGTAACGGTCGAGGAGGGCGGTCAGCGCGCTGTCGTCGAGCCGCTGCACCGCCAGATTCAGTTCGTTGCCGGCGAGGCCGCGTTCGGCGAGGCTGCGCTCGCTGGCGTACAGGTCCTCTACGCCAAACATCGGCAGCGCCTGCAGGTTGGCGCCGAGGTCTTTCTGCTGCAGTGCGCCGGGCTGCTGGCCCTGGCTCAGCTGAAACACGCCATCGTCGAGAAACAGCATGCCAATCGGCAGGTCGAACGCGCCGCCGGCCAGGGCGATGTCCAGCGCCTCACGGGCACCTGGGCCGCTCCAGGGCGCCTGGCGGCTGATGATCAGCAGCGACTTGCTCATTCACTGGCCTCCGAAGCAGATCAGTCGATCGGCCTGCTGTGCGGCTTCATGCAACTGGCCGAGTCCGGACAGCTCCCACGGCGCCTCCAGGTTGGCCGCAGGGCGCGAATAGCGTTGCGCTTCCTCGTCGTTGAGCACGCCACGGCGCAGTGCTGCGGCGATGCACACCACAGCGTCCAGGCCGTTGCCGGTGACGAACTCACGCCACTCCCCGGGCAGGTCCAGCTCATCCTGCGGGGTGACGACATTGCTGGCGGCGCTGTGTACGCCGTCCTGATAGAAGAACAGGCGGACGATTTCATGGCCGCCAGCCAGCGCAGCCTGGGCAAAGCGCAGCGCGCGCCGTGAGGCAGGCAGGTGAGGAGCGGCGAACAGGGCGATGGCAAACTTCATGGGGCGTCCGGCGAAGCGAAAAACAGTCGCAATGATAAGGCCAGGGGCCTGCGGCGCACAAAGTCGAGTGGATAAAAAAGAAAAGCCCGCCGAAGCGGGCTCGAAGGGGGACGAAAGCCTATCAGTCGTCGCCGCCCATGATGCCGAAGATCTGCAGCAGGCTGACGAACAGGTTGTAGATCGATACGTACAGGCTGATGGTGGCCATGATGTAGTTACGCTCGCCACCGTGGATGATGGCGCTGGTCTGGTACAGGATGCAGGCCGAAGAGAACAGCACGAAACCAGCGCTGATCGCCAGCTGCAGGCCGCTGATCTGGAAGAAGAAGCCGGCCACCATGGCGCCGAGCAGGACGAACACGCCGGCGGTGATGAAACCGCTGAGGAAGCTCATGTCCTTGCGGGTGGTCAGCACGTAGGCGGACAGGCCGCAGAACACCAGGGCGGTCATGGAGAACGCCGAACTGATCAGTTCCGCGCCGTTGGCCATGCCCAGGTAGCGGTTGAGAATCGGGCCGAGGGTGTAGCCCATGAAGCCGGTCAGGGCGAGGGTGGAAACCAGGCCCCAGGCGGAATCACGCAGCTTGTAGGTGAGGAAGAACAGGCCGTAGAAGCCGATCAGCACCACGAAGAAGCTCGGGTAAGGCAGGTTGGCGCGCTGGCTGAAGAATGCCACCAGGCCGCTGAACGCCAGGGTGATGGCCAGCAGGCCGTAGGTGTTGCGCAACACCTTGCTGACTTCCTGTTGCTCAGCCTGCGAATGATTGATGACGTAGTCTTGCTCTTGCATGGCGACGCTCCTGTGGCACAAGGATTCCGTTACTCGAATGCCCGGATCATAGCAGAGCCGATCCCTGTGCCAAGACAGAGAGTTTGACAGTGTGTTGCGTTCCGGTAAGATTGCCGCCCGCACTGAGGCGGAGCTTCGAGACAGCGGTCTCGAACCCTCCGTAGAAAGAATCTGGAAGCGTGGCCGAGTGGTTTAAGGCAACGGTCTTGAAAACCGTCGATGGGCAACTATCCGTGAGTTCGAATCTCACCGCTTCCGCCATTTCCCTGTATTGCCCTGAGCAATTCCCGATCTTAATCTGACGCTTGCTTTTTGACTCCCGTGCGTCAAGCTAGGTCAGTCCCTGGCTTTTTTGCTAAGGTGGCCGGCAAGTTCAACCTCACCGTCGCTGCACGGTGGCTGACAAGGTGCAACGAGGTGGCGATTGATTAAGGTGCTGGTGGTCGACGATCACGATCTGGTTCGCACGGGTATCACGCGCATGCTTGCTGACATCGACGGCTTGCAGGTCGTCGGTGAGGCCTGCACCGGTGAGGAAGCCTTGCTCAAGGTTCGTGAACTCAAGCCGGACGTGGTGCTGATGGACGTCAAGATGCCTGGCATCGGCGGCCTGGAAGCCACACGCAAACTGATGCGCAGCCACCCCGATATCAAGGTGGTCGCCGTCACCGTCTGCGAAGACGATCCGTTCCCGACCCGCCTGCTGCAGGCTGGCGCCGCCGGCTACCTGACCAAGGGTGCAGCGCTCGACGAGATGGTTCAGGCCATCCGCCTGGTGTTCGCCGGGCAGCGCTACATCGACCCGCAGATCGCCCAGCAAATGGCGCTGAAGTCCTTCCAGCCGCAGAGCAATGGCTCGCCGTTCGACCTGTTGTCCGAGCGCGAAATCCAGATCGCCCTGATGATCGCCAATTGCCACAAGGTGCAGAACATCTCGGACAAGCTCTGCCTGTCGCCGAAGACCGTCAATACCTACCGGTATCGCATCTTCGAGAAGCTCTCCATCACCAGCGATGTCGAGTTGGCACTGCTGGCTGTGCGCCACGGCATGGTCGACGCCGCCAACTAGCCGATGTCCGCTCCGTTCGATTCGAGTGCCTTCCTCGCGACCTGTAGCGGTCGCCCTGGCGTCTATCGCATGTTCGATGGCGAGGCGCGCCTGTTGTACGTGGGCAAGGCGAAGAATCTCAAGAAACGCCTCGCCAGCTACTTTCGCAAGACCGGCCAGGCACCGAAGACCGCCGCGCTGGTCGCGCGCATCGCGCAGATCGAAACCACCATCACCGCCAACGAAACCGAGGCGCTGCTGCTCGAGCAGACGCTGATCAAGGAATGGCGGCCGCCCTACAACATCCTGCTGCGCGACGATAAGTCCTATCCCTACGTATTCCTGTCCGATGGCGACTTCCCGCGCCTGGGCATCCATCGCGGTGCGAAGAAGGCCAAGGGTCGCTACTTCGGCCCCTATCCCAGTGCGCTGGCCATCCGTGAAAGTCTCAGCCTGCTGCAGAAGACCTTTCTCGTCCGCCAATGCGAGGACAGTTACTACAAGAACCGCACGCGTCCCTGCCTGCAGTACCAGATCAAGCGCTGCAAGGGGCCCTGCGTGGGCCTGGTAAGCCCTGAGGAATATGCAGAGGACGTGCGCCACTCGGTGATGTTTCTCGATGGGCGCAGCAATGCCCTGAGCGAGGAGCTGTCCGTCAGCATGGAAAAAGCCTCCATGGCTCTGGAGTTCGAGCGCGCGGCCGAACTGCGTGACCAGATCGCCATGCTCCGGCGCGTGCAGGATCAGCAGAGCATGGAGGGCGGCACCGGGGATGTCGACGTGGTTGCGGTCATGCTCAACCCGGGCGGCGCATGCGTGCACCTGATCAGCGTTCGCGGTGGCCGGGTGCTGGGCAGCAAGAACTTCTTCCCTCAGGTAGCCATCGAGGAGGAGGGGGGCGATGTGCTGATGGCCTTCCTCGCCCAGTACTACCTGGGTAATGCGGAACGCGACCTGCCGAGCGAGCTGATCGTCAACGTGCAGCATGAGGATTTCGCCACGCTCGTCGAGGCGATAGAGTCGCTGCGGGGACGCAGCCTGACGATCAGTCATCGGGTGCGGGCGACCCGGGCACGCTGGCAGCAGCTGGCCGTTACCAATGCCGAGCAGGCGCTGGCTGCACGCCTGGCCAATCGCGAGCACATGACCGAGCGTTTCGAGGCCCTGGCGACGGTGCTGGAGATGGATGAGCCGCCGCAGCGCATGGAGTGCTTCGACATCAGCCACTCCAGCGGTGAGGCGACGGTCGCCTCCTGCGTGGTGTTCGGCCCCGAGGGCCCGCTGAAGTCCGACTATCGGCGCTTCAATATCGAAGGCGTCACCGCAGGCGACGACTACGCGGCGATGCACCAGGCGCTGACCCGGCGCTTCAGCAAGATCAAGGATGGCGAAGGCAAGCTGCCCGACGTGCTGCTGGTGGACGGCGGCAAGGGCCAGCTGGCCATGGCCCGTGAGGTGTTGCAGGAACTGGCCGTGCCCGACCTGATCCTGCTGGGCGTGGCCAAGGGCACCACGCGCAAGCCTGGCCTCGAAGTGCTGTACCTGAACGACGCGGCACATGAGTTCACCTTGCCCGGCAATTCGCCGGCGTTGCACCTGATCCAGCAGATCCGCGACGAATCCCACCGCTTCGCCATCACCGGGCATCGCGCGCGCCGCGGCAAGGCCCGGCGTACCTCCACCCTCGAGGAGGTTGCGGGTATCGGGCCCAAGCGGCGGCGTGAGTTGCTCAATCATTTCGGCGGCCTGCAGGAGCTCTCGCGCGCCAGCGCCGAAGAAATCGCCAAAGCACCCGGAATCAGTAAAAAGCTCGCTGAGTTGATTTATGCGACCCTGCACAGCGAGTAGAATGCTCGCTCACCTCGCAGCCTAGTTGTGCCGATGAACATCCCCAACTTGCTTACCGTGCTCCGGGTCGCGCTGATCCCGGTTTTCATCCTGCTGTTCTATTTGCCATTCTCCTGGAGCTACTGGGCAGCCAGCGGCGTTTTCGCGATTGCCGCTGCGACCGACTGGCTCGATGGCTACCTGGCACGGCGCTGGGAGCAGGGCACGCCATTCGGTGCCTTCCTCGATCCGGTCGCGGACAAGCTGATGGTGGCTGTCGCGCTGGTGCTGCTTGCGGCCGAGCACTCCAATCTCTGGCTGACGCTCGCTGCGGCGATCATCATCGGCCGCGAGATCGTGGTCTCCGCCTTGCGTGAATGGATGGCCGAGCTGGGCGCCCGTGCCCAGGTGGCGGTGTCCAACCTGGGCAAGTGGAAGACGGCGGCGCAGATGCTGGCGTTGGTCATCCTGCTCGGTAACCCGCCACAGTTCACCTTCTGGGTCATCGTCGGTTACGTGCTGCTGGTCATTGCTGCCGTGCTGACTCTGTGGTCGATGCTGCAGTATCTGTTGGCCGCCTGGCCGCACCTCAGCACCACCTCGGAAAAGAAATAAGTTTTTTTGAATCAAAGGGTTGACGTCGCGATTCGATTCTATAGAATGGCGCCCGTCGACAAGACAAGCGGGAATAGCTCAGTTGGTAGAGCACGACCTTGCCAAGGTCGGGGTCGCGAGTTCGAGTCTCGTTTCCCGCTCCAGTTTTACACGAGTCGCCAAGGCGGCTCGTTTGATTTAAGGCTGAGTTGCAGAGTGGTTATGCACCGGATTGCAAATCCGTGAACGCCGGTTCGATTCCGACCTCAGCCTCCAATCCAAAGGCCTCGTAGATCAACGATTTACGAGGCCTTTTTCATTCTCCATGGCACCTTTTGCGTGCCTTGCGAGGACGTGGAGGGCTGTATATAGTCCAGCCCTTCGCACAGCGCTACCGCCCGAATGGCGAAATCGGTAGACGCAGGAGACTTAAAATCTCTCGCCAGTAATGGCGTGCCGGTTCGAGTCCGGCTTCGGGCACCAATGACATGTTTTCAGATGCTCCCACATGACTCTGAAACCCAAGTAAACCGGCCTCTGTAGCCGGTTTTTTTGTGCCTGTATGTTCCCGCATGCGTCTGTACATATACCTATTTTAGGTATACGTTTGGGTATACGTCGGTTCGATTGAGGATCGTATACCCATGGCGCGCACCGTTACTCCACTCTCTGACGCCAAGTGCGAGGCCGCCAAGCCGCGCGAGAAGGATTACACCTTGTTCGACGGCCAGGGCCTGTTCCTGCTGGTCAAGGCCAACGGCAGCAAGGTCTGGCGCTTCAAGTTCACCAGGCCGAGCGGGAAGGGCGGGCTGGCCACCTTTGGCAGCTATCCTGCCCTGAGCCTGAAGGCTGCCCGGGTGCGTCGTGCTGAGGCGCTGGAGCTATTGGCTAATGGCATAGACCCCATCGAGAACGCCAGGCAGGTGAGGGCAGCGGCAGTCGCTGCAACCACCAATACCTTCAAGGCTGTTGGCCTGGAGTGGCACGCAGCAGGCGCCCGCAAGTGGTCGAAGGATCACGCCGCCAAGGTGCTGACCCGTCTGGAACAACACCTGTTCCCGGTACTGGGTGATCGCTCTGTCGCCGACCTGAAGGTGCGTGACCTAATCCAGCCCCTCAAGTCCGCCGAGAAGAATGACCACCTCGAGCTGGCCGGTCGGCTGCGTCAGTACATCGACGGCATCATGCGCTACGCCGTTCAGCATGGGCACATCGACAGCAACCCAGCTCGTGACCTACAGGGCGTCACTGCCACGCGTAAGGCGGCGCACAGGCCCGCATTGCCCCTGGAACGCTTGCCCGAGCTGCTGCAGCGTATCGACGACTACAAGGGGCGCCCGCTGACCCGGCTGGCCGTAGGGCTAACGCTGCTGGTCTTCATCCGCTCCAGTGAGCTGCGCTTTGCTCGCCGCCAAGAGGTCGACTCACACAACAGTCTGTGGACGATCCCTGCCGAGCGTGAGGCTATCGACGGCGTGAAGCACTCCAGCCGCGGCGCCAAGATGCGTACCCCGCACCTCGTACCCCTGAGCCGCCAGGCCCTGGATCTTCTGGCCCAGGTCGATCAGTTGTCCGGCCGCTATGAGCTGCTGTTCCCAGGTGACCACTACCACCACAAACCCATGAGCGAGAACACCGTAAACGCCGCGCTGCGCCGTATGGGCTATGACACCAAGGCAGAGGTCTGTGGCCATGGTTTCCGCGCTATGGCGTGCTCTGCGTTGGTTGAGTCGGGTTTGTGGAGCCGGGAGGCTGTCGAGCGCCAGATGAGCCACCAGGAGCGCAACAGCGTGCGTGCCGCCTACATTCACAAAGCCGAACACCTGGAAGAACGCCGGCTGATGGTGCAGTGGTGGGCCGATTACCTCGATGCCAACCGGGAGCGGCACATCACGCCGTATGACTTCGCTCACCCGGAAGAGAAGGGTGTGAATGTAGTGGGGATGAAGCGAGCATGAGTGATGAAAAAAACACCGAGTTCGACCCGCTCGGATGGTATCCAGACGCTAACCCATTCGAGCATGCAGGTGTGCATGCTGCCAGGTTATTCATGTCTGATAACCCGCTTATCAAGGATCTCGCCGAACAGCTCGGTGGTGCGCTGAATAATTTAAGAGCAGCGGGGAAAAATCCTGACGAAGTGGCAAAGGCTGCCTACTGGGTAGGATTGATTTCAGGCTACCTTGCGCAAGAGGAGTATTACCCTTCGAAGGAACGGTTAAAGGCTGCCAAGGCCTATGAGGTGCGCTGTGGGCAGAAGCTTGCCTTGCTTCAGCGAAACAATAACGACGAGGTTCTCAAGGGTAGAGCAGTGCGCTCTATCGCCGAGGAGTACGCGTTACGACTGCTTATTGATGATTATTTAGGTGGTGAGAGGGCGTTACGGAGGGTGTCCGAATTTTTGTGTAATCGGCTCATGAGCGACACTGTCGCTCCGAACCGGAGACACCATGAGCAAGACGAAACACCCCATCACCGACGAACTGCTGGATCAGCTCCTGGCCAACTACCAGAAACCTGAAGACCTGATCGGTGCCGAAGGCCTCCTCAAGCAGCTGACCAAGAAGCTGGTCGAGCGTGCGCTGGATGCCGAGCTGACGCATCACCTGGGACACGACAAGCATCAGCCGGTCAGCAACCCGGCTGGCAATACCCGTAACGGTTTCAGTCGCAAGAAGCTCAAGGGCGAGTTCGGTGAGTTGCCCATCGAGGTGCCCCGTGACCGTCACGGCACGTTCGACCCGCAGATCGTCGAGAAACACCAGACCCGCTGGACGGGCTTCGATGACAAAATTCTCTCGCTGTATGCCCGCGGCATGACCGTGCGCGAGATCCAGGCGCACTTGCAGGAAATGTACGGCGCCGAGGTGTCACCCAGCTTGATCTCCTCGGTGACCGATGCGGTAGCCGATGAGGTGAAGGCCTGGCAATCGCGCCCGCTCGACGCGGTCTACCCCATCGTCTATCTCGACTGCATCCATACCAAAGTGCGCGAGGGTGCCGTGCGGGTGAAGGCGGTGTACCTGGCGCTGGGCATCAACCTGGCCGGCGAGAAGGAAGTCCTCGGCCTGTGGATCGCCCAGAACGAAGGCGCCAAGTTCTGGTTGCAGGTGGTGACCGAACTACGCAACCGCGGCGTGCAGGACATCTTCGTCGCCTGCGTGGATGGCCTGAAAGGCTTCCCCGAGGCCATCGAGGCGGTGTTCCCCCACACCAGCGTGCAGCTGTGCATAGTGCACATGGTCAGGCACAGCCTGAACTACGTGTCCTGGAAGCGCCGGGCAGAAGTCGCCGCTGACCTGAAGCGGATTTACCAATCCAGCACGGCTGACGAGGCCGAACTGCGCCTCGGCGAGTTCGAGGCCAAGTGGGATGATGACTACCTGCCGATTGGTCAGTCCTGGCGTCGCAACTGGTCACGAATCACGCCGTTCTTCGACTTCCCGCCGGAGATCCGCAAGGTGATCTACACCACCAACGCCATCGAATCGGTGAACATGAGCCTGCGCAAGATCACCAAGAACCGCGGCTCGTTCCCCAGCGATGAGGCGCTGCTGAAACTCTTCTACCTGGCGCTACGCAACATCAGCAAGAAATGGACAATGCCAATCCGTGACTGGAAGGCGGCGCTGACGCGTTTTACGATCAGCTACGAAGACCGGCTGCCACAGCAGTAACCCCAACCCCGGTTACACAGAATTCTGCACACCCTCGCGTTACGTAGAGCCTCACTAGCTAAGAAAGTCTACGAAATGCTCTCTCACTCATCGCTGGTTAAACATCGGCCTTCGCTTAGAACGATCAATGAAAACTGGCTCGCTGAATTAGCGAGAGCATTTCCCTATATCTCTGCACCTGGTGCGCCAAGAACTCCGACGAAAAATTAATCTCCACCACCGTACGGGGGCGGATTTTCAGAGCACAAAATATGTGAAAAATGGGCTGTGAACTCACCAAGAGGTCACACCCAAATGCACACCGACACACTGCAAGACATTCACCGCCAGGCTGCAAGCCTGGCGCAATTGCTGACCTTCGGCGAGGTATGCAGCCTGCTGCGCAAGTCCCGCTCCGGGCTGTACAAGCTGATGGCATCCGACCCCAACTTCCCAAAACCGGTCAAAGACGGCAGCGCTCGCTCTGCCCGTACCTTCTTCGTCGCTACAGAGATCGCCACCTACCAAGATGCCAAGTTGGCCGGGAGGGATGCAGCATGATCGCGCTTGCACTTCCCGCGACTCAGGGCTATCGTTTGACCGTCACGGTAAATCCCGTGACCGGGTTTGGCGACCCGTTGGAAAACTTGGCGCACATGCGCCCCAAGACCTTTGCTGGCGCATTTTTTGTGCCCGCAATGCCGCTCTATGGTGGTCGTGCGTGGGAGACCTTCGGGTCTGCCGGGTTCCAAGTTTCCCGGTTCGCCAACCTGCGCACGGCTGCCACCCATAACCGTTTGGCGACGGTTCGTGGCAGCTCCGAAAACAAACTTGGAGCACCATCGATGAAACACGCCCTCAATCCGTCTGCGTCTCATGCCGCTGCCTGGAAGGCTCGTGCCTTCGCTGCTTTGCGCGGCAACTCCTCCCTGTCTGTCCGCCTGGCTCGCTACAACGAAGCCATGCAGCGCGCTCGCGCCTTGGAAGCTGCAGGGGGTGCCAAATGAACGCAGCCACCCCCCAAGCCGTACTTGACGCTTTCCAGGCCGCGCAGCTCAAAGAGCCGCTTTACAGCGCGGCGGTGAAGGGCCAAATCGAATCCGTCAGCAAGCTCATCAATCAAGCTGGCGACGCCGTCTGCGGCATCTCCCAGTTGATGCAGGAAGACCAACTGCGCAAGGAGTCAGGCAGCGGTGACGACTTCCTCAACGAATTCCGCACCGGCTGCCTCTTGAGTGCTCTGCAGCTGATCTCGTACTCCCTTTGGGAGCGAGGCGAGGAACTCGAGAAGCTCGCAGCAAGTAAATCGTTGGAAGGGAGGGTTGAGTGATGGGCCAGGCAATGACTATCCAGAATCGCTTCTGTGCCTTCGCAGGCGACACGAAGGAAGTGCCGCTGTTCTCGGTGAACGCCGGCGTACCAGCTAACTCGGCGCTCGAGAGCGCTTCCTGTCTTCTCTATACCGTCCAGCGGATGCTGACGTCCGCCGCAGATGGCAAGGGCATGGATGAGGTGCAAAGCAGCGCCATTCTTATCCTCGTCGATCAAGCCAAGGCCGCTCTCGATGCTGCTTGGGAAGGTATTGACGATGCCAAAGACCTGCTGCTGACCGCTCACTCCGAGGAGTAAACACCATGACTCAGAAAAACAGTGCGAATAGCGCTGCGGCCAAACTCGGCCCGAAGAAAGTGCTTACTCCAAACCAGATCTTCAGTCGCAGCCTGAAGCAGATCGGCGCCGCAAAGACGCTCGATGACCTGGTTCTTGCCGCTTACGTCGGAGCCGGCTGCGCGGATGCACTGCTGTTGAGTGGCCTGATCGATATCGAGGCGTACCACGAGCAGAACCCTGCTGGCCAGCTGGCGTTTTCCGCGTGACGGCAATTTCGCCCCGCTGTGGAATGCGGCGAATAGCTCTCGCGGCACGCTGTCGCTGCTGCTCAAGAAGCTGGACGCGATTAAGGCGGATGCCCGCCTTTCTGAGGTCGCCCAAAACGAGGACAGCAAAGCCGCAACAGTGGCGGCCCTGGAAGACCTGGGGCAGAGCCAACGGGCTTTGCTGAGCGCTGTAAACAGGTTCAATGCCGAGTTCATGAAGTTGGCGGCAGTAACGCCCTACGGCGGCGCAACTGCGGCGGCTGATGCGGTGATCGACTGCGAAATCGCCCGCCATTTCCGCACCCTTACCGGCGATGATCGCGGCAAGTTCATCAGCCGCATGATTTCCGGGGAGTATGAGCGCGAGATAGACGCCG
>MDSZ01056037.1_pt1 | contig 32596 bp, 29 predicted proteins | sample 811201 | NCBI WGS metagenome assembly MDSZ01 (sample SAMN05326647, study PRJNA326480) | marine metagenome | isolation source: seawater | place: Indian Ocean: North | collected 2010 | reverse complement strand
TCATTATTAGAATCACAATATCTCATAAAGTACCAAGAAGAGTCATAAAAAGTATCCATCGTATCAGTTTCCCTTCTTGCCATTTTACCGCAGTCAGGACAAGTAACATTTACAAAATCAGAATGTTGATCCAAAGGATTACCTCTTTGATCTTCTGTGAACACAACATCCAATGGAAGTTCAACTGGTAAGGATTCTTTTGGGACTGGAATTACTCCACATGAATCACAATGTATCATAGGAATTGGCGTTCCCCAAAATCTTTGTCTTGATAAAAGCCAATCTTTGAGTCTGTATTGTGTAGTTCCTTCTCCTGATTGTTCCTTCTTTAATGCTTCAATAACAACGTTTTTTGCTTCTTCACCGGATAATCCATCAAATCCATCAATTGGCGAATTAACCATCGGACCATATCCTTCAAATGCAGAAGTAAGTAATTCTTCAGGATTGTCACTTTCTTTTGCTACCAATACCCTTCTAATTGGCAAATTATATTTTTTAGCAAAGTCATAGTCTCGCTGATCATGCCCTGGAACTGCCATGACTGCTCCGGTACCATATGAAGATACTACGAAATTTCCAGCATATATGGGGACTTCTTCTTTACTTAATGGATTAATAGCATACTTTCCAAGAAATACACCTTTTTTATCTTTTAACATATTTATACGTTCAAATTCTGACATTTTTAGACATTCTTCTTTTAATTTTCTCCAATCTAATTCCCATTCAGTGTTCTTACATAATTCCTCACATAATGGGTGTTCTGGTGATAGAGTAACGAATGTGACACCAAAGATTGTATCTGGCCTTGTAGTAAATACACCAATTTTTGATTGATGATCCCGTATCATAAAATCTATGTTTGCACCATGAGACCTTCCAATCCAGTTTCTTTGCATTGTTTTTACATTTTCAGGGAATGTGATATTATCGAGTTCATCGAGTAATTCATCAGAATAATCGGACATTTTAAGAAACCATTGTGACATGTCTTTCTGAATTACTTCTAACCCACATCTCCAACAACGATTATTCTTCACTTGTTCATTTGCTAAGACTGTATCACATTCATTACACCAATTAACTGGTGCAGATCTACGCTCAACCAAACCCCTTTCGTTAAACATTAGGAAAATTTCTTGATTCCAGCGATAATAATTGACATCGGAAGTTGCTAAAAATCTATTCCAGTCATATGAATATCCCATCCTTTCTTGATCTTGTCTGATACTGGCAATATTTCTATGTGTTACATGGTGAGGATGTCCATTTTCTTTTTTTGCAGCATTTTCCGCAGGCATTCCAAATGAATCATAACCCATAGGATAAAGTACATTTTTCCCCATTAAACGTTGAAACCTAGCCATTGAGTCTCCTATGGAATAATTACGCACATGACCCATATGCATATTTCCAGAAGGATAAGGGAACATTTCTAAACAATAGAATTTGGGTTTGGATAAATCTATTTCCGAATCAAAAACTTTGGCTTTAGCCCATTCCTTTTGCCAATGTAATTCAGAATTTTGAACATCATATATCATTTTATCATCCTCAATTATTAATTTTTAATAGACCAAATAACTTATAATTTTTTTATTAATTAAAAAAAGATTAGATGCTGGGGCGTAAACAGTCATTCTTAGCAAACCTGTCCACATATTATATCAGATTTGAACTATCCCCCTTTGATTACACCATCAAACCTATCTCCGATAGTCTTCTGGGTCTATTTATGCTAAGAGACGGAGAGTTTGATATTAATATCAGAAGTGATGGTATAGAAGTCTGGGTCACCAAGATGGGGGATTTTATGAATATGAATACTGCTATCATTGATAGAACTAATAAAGTAGTTGCAATAATTGACCCATTTGATTCAGAAAGGTGGTTTAGTGTACTAAAAAGTGAGGATTTATGTCCAACACATTTACTATATACACATACTCATAGAGACCATACTTGGGGATACAAAAAGATGTTAGAATTAGTACCAGATATCCAAGTTTTTGGACATGAAGATGCTGATATGAGTGATTTTGTTCATGGTGAATTATTTGGCAAGGTGGACTTTACACACAAATGGGATAATGCACCAAATAGTACCATAGAATGGTCTGAAGGAGGAATCATACTCAAAGTAACTCATTCTCCAGGGCATGCTCCAGGGCATGTTACATTTCATGGTCATGGAATATATCATGCTGGAGATTTATTATTTACAGCATATTCTGGAAGAGTTGATTTGCCTGGAAGTGATCCATCTGCACAAATAAGTAGTTTGAAAAATGCACGTAAAATACTTAGTTCGTTGCCTGAAGACTGGCGTCTAATACCTGGCCATAGATATGAATGGATCGATGGTACAACTCCTGACTGGGTAACTATCAAAGAGATACTCGGGTACAATTTTTCATTAAATGATAAGAGCGTTACTTCTTCTTTCTCTTGAGTAGTTTTGTGATTATTTTACTTTCTTTTTCTAATTGCAAATCTGTATTTTCTTCTCTGATTTTCTTCAGAGCTTTTATTGGAATCCAGTCATCGGGTATTAATCTCCAAGGAGTAACCCTTGAGAGTATTCCCAATAATATATGGCTTCCTGGAATCATAAACACACGCAAAGGAGGTATTAATACACTTAAGGTAGCCAAATCATTTTGTACTTCTTTTCTGCGCTTTTTTGATATTTTTCTTCCTATTGCAATGTTTGCAAGAGTTTCTGATGTATTTTTAAAATGCTCTGCAGAAATTTTGGAGATATCCCATGCCTTTTCTATCGAATTACCCCATTTACTAGGATTTTTTGCAATTTCATATATCTCATTTTGAGAATTTTCAGGAAGTCTTCTATATGTGATATAGGTAGTAGAAAATATCCAAGTAATCATGCGGAAAGAATTTCGAAGCCAATTAACAAATCTTCGCATGCTTTTCACTCAGTCTTATCTTTCCTTTCTCTATTGATACCTAAAATATTTACTGCCTTTTCAACACTGCCGGCTGGTATCTGCTCTTCCTTTTCCAAAGCAGATAATGCGCCTAAAACAATATTATTGGTATCTATTTCAAAAAATTCCCTTAGTGCCTCTCTTGTATCGGAACGGCCATATCCATCAGTCCCCAAAACAATAAATTGTCCACCAACCCATCTTTGAATCATTTCAGGTACTGCCGAAATATGATCAGAAACTGCAACGGTTGGTATATCATCTCCAAAACAATTTTCAACATATGATTTTTTAATATCGTGAGGGAATAATGTATTATTACGCTGTACATCAAGGCCTTCTCTTCTTAATTCACCGTAGGATGTTACAGACCAAACTTCCGAATCTATATCAAAATCTGATTTCAATAAATTATGTGCATCTATAACATATTTCAATATTGGACCAGAGCCGAGTAGTCTAACTATGGTATTATTTTTATCTTCAAATTCAATTAACTTATACGCTCCTTTAATTATTCCTTGATCTACTCCGTGAGGTTTAGGGGGTTGTTGTTGATTTTCGTTGTATAACATGATGTAATTAAAAAAGTCTAGTTCTTGACCCCACATTTCATCTATACCATTCCTGATGATTGTTGATAATTCATATGCATAAGCAGGATCCCAAGCTTTACAGGATGGCACAGTTGATGCAATAAGAAGGCTATGTCCATCCTGATGTTGTAACCCTTCACCATTTAGGGTTGTTCTTCCTGCAGTTGCACCCATTAGAAAACCTCTGGCACGTGCATCAGCAGCACTCCAAATTTGATCTGCAACTCGTTGGAAACCAAACATCGAATAGAATGTATAAAACGGTAATGTGGGAGTATTGGCATGTGAATATGAAGTAGCACTAGCAATCCATGATGCTATAGCATTAGCCTCTGATATTCCTTCTTCAAGGATCTGACCTGCTTTTGATTCTTTATAATTAAGAAGCATTTTATGATCTACAGGAGTATAAATTTGGCCTTGGTGAGAGTATATTCCAAATTCACTGAACAACGGATCCATACCAAAAGTCCTACCTTCATCAGGGATAATTGGAACTACTTTATCTCCTATTTCTGATTTCATTATTTTTCTTAATAGTCGGACAAAGGCCATTGTGGTTGATACCTTTTGACCTTCTGGTGTTCCTTTGTTAAAATCAGAATAAAGATCATTATCTGGTAAATCAATTTCTATTTTTGGTACAGTTCTAGATGGTAAAAATCCACCTAATTCATTTCTTTTTGAAATCAAATAATTATATTCATCTGAATCTTTGTCTAGGGGATAAAAGGGACTATTTTCCAATTCTCTTTCTTCAATTTCTAAACCTAATCTTTCCTTGTACGCTGATAAGTCCTCTAAGCTCATTTTCTTTTTTTGATGTGTCGAATTTCTCCCTTCGAAGGAATCTATTCCCCAACCCTTTACTGTATGTGCTAATATTACTGCTGGCCCTTCAGCTGCTTCTGCTGTTTTATATGCAGAATATACTTTGAGAGGATCATGTCCTCCTCTTTTCAATCCTGAAATTTCAGAATCAGATAGTGAATTACCTATTTTAACCAATTTTTCATTACCAGAAAAAAATTCTTCACGAAACTTGGATTCATCCAGTGTACTCATTCTTTGCCAATCGCCATCACTTATTTTTTCCATTCTCTGTAGAATTATTCCCCTTTCTGAGGATTCCAATAATTTATCCCAACCAGAATCCCATAATACCTTAATTACCATCCATCCTGCTCCTCGGTACAGTCCTTCTAGTTCTTGGATTATACTTGAGTTGCCTCTCACTGGGCCATCTAATCTTTGTAAATTACAGTTTACTACTACAATTAGATTATCTAATTTCTCCCGACCTGCGACTGCAATTGATGCGATGGCTTCGGGTTCATCCATCTCGCCATCGCCTAAAAATGCAAAGACTCTACTTTCTGATGTGTCTGCTAACTCCCTCGTGTGAAGGTATTTCCAAAATCTTGCATGCATTACAGCACCTAATGGCCCTAAACCCATCGAAACTGTAGGATATTCCCAAAAATCTTTCATTAATCTAGGATGAGGATATGAAGATAGTCCATCATTAAAAGATTCTTGACGGAAATTAATTAATTGGTCTCGAGAAAGTCTGCCTTCCAAAAAGGCTCTAGCATAAATTCCAGGACTAGAATGCCCTTGAATGTACAATGCGTCCCCTATTCCGTTGGAATCTTTGCCTCTAAAAATATGATTAAAACCGACTTCATAAAGAGTAGAACTAGAAGAATATGAAGATATATGTCCACCAATACCATCTATCCTCCTATTTGCATCAGAAACGATTAACGCTGCATTCCATAATATTGTATTTTGGATTTTATTTTCTAATTCTAAATTACCAGGATATGGTATTTGTTGATTAATTGGAATTGAATTTAAGTATGGTGTTCTAGATATTTTATGTATTGGTATAGAAAGTAATTCAGCTTCTATCATCAACTCATGCAGTAGCATTCTTGCCCTTTCTGGTCCGTGCTCAGTAAACACTGTACGAAGTGATTCTAACCATTCATCTGTTTCTTCTTCATCTAAATCAGGAAGATTTTGATGTGGTTTATAATCTGACATAAGTTCACCTTGGCGTTATTTTTAATGTATGGGGTTGTCACTTAGATTTCAAATGTTATATTAAAGTAGAATACAAATATCAAATAATATTTAATAAGTAACAATGATGTAATGTTCTTATTCCAGAAATAGTTATTGCTGAATCTCCTTCTATGTATCTCTCACCATTCCATTCTTTGACTATTCGGAGAACTGTTCTATTACCAGGAATATTATTTGGATCAACCTTTAATTCTATACATATTGGACCTCCTTCTGCTATCCAATTCAATACAGCATTGGTACATAATCGTGCAATGCCGTGCTGTTGCTCAGAACTACGAACCCAATATCCCAGATTCCAAATTGCCTTACCTGATCTGGTGATTCTGTCAAACCCAATCAATCCAAGTACAGTATCATCCCAAGGGCGTATTATTATCCAATGATGAAGGAGTCCTTTACGACCTTTACTTTCTGTATCTTCTATGAAACTATATATTTGAGATTCAAAGGGTTTTTCTGTAACTATCCAAGGCATTGCCCAGCTTACTTCTGGCCAAGTTTCTTCGAATGCTTCAATCAAACCTAGAGCATAGTTAGTTGATGCAGGTCTTAAAATAAGATTATCATTAATCCTGATTGATGATGTAATCCTGCGCATCTCAGTATGACGCAGGTGTTATTGTACATCATACCTATGTAAAAAATTAAATTTTCTAAGGGCGTAATTTTTGCTTCGCTTGTATTACATTAGGGTCTCCAGGTAATGAACTTATAGCAGTCTTAAGCATTTTATCAACTGCGTTTGGCCTACCTATCGTATCCAAAAGTTTACCAATAGGATAAATAAGAGTGGTTTGATTACCCAAATGTGGCCCTACTTCATCAATTAATACAGTAGCTTGTGCTATATTTTTATCGATTGCTGCTCTCATTGCCGCAAGTACCTGCTCTTTAAGATTAGAAAAATCCCACTCTTCTTGTTGTGTCCAAGGCCAATATGTAATCTGTTTATCTGGTGTAGAAAGAGTATCGTTTGCCTCAGATAAGGGCATAATAGGTGCTGAAGGTAAAACTATTTTTTCCTCTTTATTTATAGTTTCTTTAACTGGTTTTGATTCTATTTCTTTTGAAGGTAACAATGGTGGTAAATTTACGGGTGCTGAAGGCAATAGTTGTTCTGACTGAGATGTTGCGGTGATTACAGAATCTTCCTTTTTCGGTTCTTTTATTGGCTCAGTAACTTGTGTTGTTTCTTCTTCATAAAACGATTCTTCATAAATATCTACGACGCCATCTCCGTCGAAATCTGCTGGTTGAAGTATTTCGATATCATCAATATCCTCAGAAATATTCTGAGCTTTCGTTATCTGTACGTTATCAGGTGTACCCGAAGTGGGTTGAACAAGAGCTATGGGTTCATTAGTTGGTTCTTCCAGTTCCTCGGGTTTTTCATCCGGTATCTCAAATTTAGTTGAAAGGGCAGGTGCATCTTCTGGTTTAAGTTCATAATCTTCTTCTATTTCTTCTTGTTTGGAAGGTAATTCAATAGTAGTATTAGCCATAGCAAAGTTAGGCTTACTGCTTAGTATAACTGAATCTTCTTCAGAATATTGATTTACATCTACTGTAACATCGTCCATCTTAAATGTGGCTTTTGACCAGTCAATAACTTCGGTCTCTTTTTCTTCTTCGAATTCATTCATTAATTCATCAAATAAATTATTTGTTTCTGATTCTTCTATGTTTGAAGTTTGTTTATAATTTGGTTTATTTAATTGGTACGAACATGATGAACAAGTTTCAGCACTTGCACTGTTGATATGTTGACATAATGGACAGATATTCTGCTCAGTGGAGTCTTTTTTCCACTTTTTAAACCGATCCCACATTCATCGCCCACCTTCAATAATGACACGTCGAACAAACTCTGCGTATAATCATCACTGGATTATGATATATCTTTATTAGATTTGTTTTGAAAGTTTTCAAACATAACATTGAGGTTCATAATGTGCTGCGAGTGATAGGAGAACACATCATGAAAGACCATGAATCGCCAATATCAATCAATACAGGTAGTGGAACTTTAGCTAAAGCTATTATATCAGATAGAGATGGGCATAAGGACATTCCAGAAGGAACAATATTTGCTTCTAGAATTGATAGATTGGCTTCTTTTATTTTAGATGTTATAATAACAACTACTATACTTTTATTTGTTACCAGAGGGAGTATTTTTTATATCTGGAATCTTAGTATGTGGGCATCTACAGATTTTCACTATTCTCTTCTAATGTCGTTTGTTTTTTTTGCTGCACATTGGCTTTATTGGAGATTAAGTGGCGTTTATCTCTCACGATCAATAGGACAGAGGATTTTTGGAATAGCAGTGGTATCTGATGATGGATCAGAAATGACTAGTGAGATGTGGGATAGAAGAGTCTTACAAAAATTAGTTTATCTTATTCCAATAATTGGTTGGTATAATGGTGCATATGATTTGGCTAGAATTTCTCAGAGACATACTCACCAATCGAATATAGATGTTAAAGTAAATACAATCGTTGTTAAAGCGTACTCTTTACCTCCTCTGTATCGTAAACATATCAAGTAGGTGAGTGATTAATTGGATCGTCTAGTAAAACATGTCTTGTCAGGTAATTGTATTGTTTATCCAACAACAACTCAACCTGCATTGGGTTGTATATTGAAATCTGATGCACTTGATGTTCTCTATGAAATAAAAAAGAGGGATCATAGTCTACCACTAAGTATAGCGGTTTGTGACATAGAACAGGCTAAAAAAATTGTAGAAGTTCCTCCTGATGTTATTGAAATCCTGAAGTATTTTCCTGAAGGGGCATTAACTATTATATTAAAATCAAAAAGTAAACTGGATTCACGTCTTGGAGGGAGGTCAGTAGCTGTTCGGGTCATTAGTCATGAAGTAGCTAAAAAGATACTAGAAAAAACTGGACCTTTGACCGCAACCAGTGCAAATATTAGTGGAACAAAACCTATACTTAATTGTAAAAAGTCTGCTGAAATTTTATCTACTGAAAAGTATGAAGTTATTGGACATAATAGTGATTGTTTGCAAGAAACTCCCAGTACTTTGATATCTTGGTGGACTGTGTGTGAATCACTTAAGTCACCGAGCATCGAAGTATTAAGAGAAGGAATAGTGAGTTCAAAGGAAGTGAAACTATGGTGGAAGAAGTGGATTTCAAGCAATGGAGGGATGCAGGTCACGTAGCACGAAGAACCTTAGAAGGGATTAAGGGAGAGATTGTTGCGGGAAAGACATGGAACGAAGTCATAGATTCTGCTGAACGTTTCATTAGAAGACATGGTGGTCAGGCTGCTTTCCCAGTAACTATTTCTGTCAATGATATTGCTGCACACTATACAACAAACCATTCAGAAGATCCTCTTGAAGGATTAGATAGAGAAATGATATTTCAAAATGGAGATTTAGTTAAATTAGATGTTGGAGTTCACATAAAAGGAGCTCTAGCAGATAATGCAATGACAATAGAAGTTGGAAATAATGGAGAGCACACAGAACAAATTAAGGCATCCATGGAGGCAAGAGATGCCGCAATTGAAAAAATGCATCCAGGTACACCATGGCATGAAATAGGAGCCATGGCAGAACAAGTTACGAAAGATGCAGGATTTGTTCCAATTAGTAACCTTTGTGGGCATCAAATGAAAAGATGGAATTTACATGCTGGTTTGTCAATACCTATGTATGCATGTGGACCGAATAATCCTGGTTTCAAAGGAGTTGTGGAAGAAGGGGGTGTTTATGCGATAGAACCGTTCAATACTACTGGAAAAGCAGGTAAAATAGAAAATGTTTCACCTAAAGGTTCGTCTAATATCCTAAGAGTTACGGGAGATGTGACAATTCGTAAAGCACTCAGTAAAGGTAAGCTAAAACCATTGGGAGCGACAATGGCCAGATACATAGAAGAAAGATATCATACTTTACCGTTTGCCGAAAGATGGGCTTACCCATTATTAGAAAAGCCATTCCCTGAAGAAAGTGAAGAATCTTTGGTAAGAAAATGGAATGCATTAATTAAAAAATTAACTTCGATAAGATTTCTTGAAGTTTATCCTGCTTTGAGAGATATAGATGGTGGAAATGTTGGTCAATATGAGCATACAGTATTGGTTACTGAAGGTGGTCCGGAAATTCTAACAGTAGAATAAAAAAAAATAAGTATTTATGACAATATACACGAATGAGTAGTATTTTCACAAAATGATTAATTAATACCTTCTATCATCATTTGACGTACGGGGCCGCAAGGTTCTCGCTGAGTGCATCCCATCCCCTCGCTTTTATCTCTCGCCCTGTACACCTATTACTCCTCAGTGGTAACTTCAGTATTACCAAATAAGGTTACAGTGATTATAGAACCTAATATCAAAAGCATCCCAAAAGATTGCTGGAAAGATGGTTGCTCTGAAAGTAAAATAACTCCCCAGAGTATTGTTAACACGGGCTGCAACAGAAGAGCAAATGAAGTATGGGCAGCCGGCAATCGAGGAAGTGCATATGTAATAGCTATCCATCCTAAGACTTGACAAGAAAGAGCCAAAAGAATCAACCATGCATGACTTGGATAGGATGGTTGTATATTTAGCGGTTCTACATTTATAGATTGCAATGGTAAAATGCCCAATATAAAAAGCCCGAATGCTGCACCTACAGTAGTATCTAATTGAAGATTTTGAGCAGGTGATTTTTCTTTATTTGAATATCTATAAATTATCAAAAAGGATGAATAAAATATTGCAGCGAATATTCCGCCTATTACTCCAAACGATGGATTCTCTCCATATGCTTCATTATCCCAGATACCTGAAATTAAAACTAAACCAAGAATAACAATGGGTAAAACAATAAGAATTGATTTGTTCGGCTTTTCACCGAGAAATTTCCAACTAATAAGTGTAACAATGATTACTTGTGAATTTCCAATCATTGTGGCAATACCCGTACCAATATAATCTATTGCGGTATGATATGCAAGAAAATCCAATGCAAGAAATAGACCAGCAACAAATGTTAATTGGCGAGATTTAAAATCTCTAGTGTCAATGGATCTAGAAAAATATACAATTATTAATAAAAATGGGAGTGCATATAGCATTCTAAAAAATGCACCTGTGATGGGGTTGGTTTCGGTTAATATGTAGATTAAAGGTGCAAATGACAGAATAGCTGACCCTAGTAATGCAAATAACATATTTTTACGGCCTTCAGCGACCAACATAGAAACGCATCTCACTCTGATTTTGCTTGTGAAATCATTTCTTGTAACTCTCCACTTTGGTACATCTCTAAGGCTATATCTGAACCGCCTATTAATTCACCATTGATAAAAACTTGAGGCATGGTTGGAAAATCTGACCATGCACACACTGAGGGTATTGCCCTTGGATCTGAAAGTATATTTACACTAGCAAATGGCTCTTGCAATTGTTTCAATACCGATGCTGCACGATTACTAAAACCACATCGTGGTTCGTCGGGTGTTCCTTTCATGAAAAGAACAATTTTATTATTATCTACTAATTCTTGTAATTCATCTGGTGTCCAATTAAAACTCATTTTTTCACTCCTTTTTCTCCCTTCTAATGTGAACTCCGAAGAATTCTACATCTCCTCCATGTGGATCAAAAGCAGTTTCTCCACTTTTAGAGGCTTGTTCAGGAGTCATACATTTCAAATCCAAAGCATGAACAATATTTTGCTCAATAAATTGTTTAAAATGATTGAGAATAGGTTTTTGCCTCTGTAATGGCCTTGTTCCTTCGTAATCAGAAGATATTATACGAACATGGAAATGATCTCCACTTTTATGAAGATCTGTTACAGATACATCTGCACTTGGTACAACTTTTAGAACTTCATCAACCACCCATTGTTCCGTAACCATGGCTCTTAGAATAGGTCATCATTATTGAATACTTGGTGTCTTAAATTAATTATTTAATGCATCATATATTGAATTCAAATTAGATTTTATTGAGCCTTTATTATTGATTAGTCCAGAGCCTACTACTGCTATATCAATTCCCCATTCAGCAACTTTTGCAGCATTATGGCTTTTAATCCCTCCATCTATCATTAATTTTGTAGGACGACCGCCTGATTGGATTTGTTTGTCTATAATTTCCCTGAAATAACGTACTTTGTTTTCCATTTCAGGCATAAATGATTGTCCCCCTTTGCCGGGCACAACTGACATAACAAGAAGAAGGTCTAGCTCAGGAATTAATGATAAAATATCAGAAGCGGGGGTATCTGGGTTAAGGACACAGCCGATTTGGATATTTTCTTTACGTACGTTTGATATAAATTGAGGGAAATCCCGAACAGCTTCAATATGGGCAATTATCAAATTTACTCCTGCATCAACATACTGTTTCCACGTTTCTTCTGCATTATTGATCATTAAATGACAATCAATAAAAATGTCAGGACCTAGTCTATTTCTGACTGAACGGATTAGTGCTGGACCAAATGTAATCGTACGGTTTACGACCCAATTACCATCCATAACATCCATATGTATCCATTTTATTCCTGCATCTATTGCTTCGTCGAGAATATCACCGAGCTGACAAAAATCTGCTGTCAAAATACTTGGCGTTATTTCCAAAATATTGACTCCCCTTGATATGAAGTGCAAGGCAGATAGTATATGAAATTAATATAAAATACTTAATTTTAAGACACATGTTGATAGGATACGAGTTACTCGAGAAGTATGTAGGTGTGATAATGGGACAAGTACTTGAAGTAAATGATGCTGATTTTGATATGGTAACAAAAGGTAATGAATGGGTATTAGTAGATTTTTGGGCACCTTGGTGTGGGCCATGTAAAATGATTGCTCCCATACTGAAAGAAATCGCTGGAGAAAGAGACATAACAATAGCTAAAGTAAATACTGATGTTAATTCATTAGCCCCTGGTAAATATAATGTCAGAGGAATTCCAAATCTAATATTGTTTCATAACGGAGAGCCAGTTGAGCAAATCACAGGAGCAATGCCAAAACCTGGAATGGATAATTGGTTAAACAGACATATGATATGAGCTCATAGCATCGCGTAATTTCTTTTCCCTCAATTCATTTGGTGTTCCTGTTTCTCTAAGAAGTCGTGCACGTAATGCTTCATGAATCCACATACCTTCGCTAAGTTCTAGCATTAAACCTCTTTCTAAGATCTCTTCGGGGGGTTTGCCATTTATGTTTGCAGCAGATGCCAGAACAGACCAAGGGACTGGACGGTCAGAAACGGCGAGAATTGCCAATAATTCGCGATGATCTGGGGGCATAACATTGAGGATTTCTTCATCTAAGAATCTCAGCCAGTCTTCATGCATAGTTTTACCATATATTTCGAGTAGTTCAAGGGCTAAAGGGTGTCCTCCTGTGACTTGATATATTTCCTCTGCAGGTGTTTTATTAGTTGTATTAAATGAGTTCAGCCAATCAGACATTTCATCAAATGATAGTCCGGATAAACATAGTTCTTCGACCCTATCTCTGGTATGAACGTCTCGACGGTCATAAAAAGTTAGATTAGTTCTTGATATCATGATTAATCTAATTTTTGTTTCTTCTGCAATTTGAAGTAGCATTCCAAAGAAATTATGACTTGATGATTTTATATTATGTACATCATCGAGTATTATGATTATTTCATTAATATTTGATGTTCGAAGTTTTTCTTTATCGGATAAATGTGCTACTAATCTACGTCTATACAAATCAAGATTTAGTTCTCCACCGGGTTTGAATGGTATCGCATCTAATACATTGTATGGATCTTCGGATTCTTGTTGAGAATGAATTCCCAAGCGATGGAGTAAACTTGCTGCTATACCAAGGGTTGTGTCCCATGGTTGACATGGATAATACATTAATTCAGAATTAGGATTATTATTTAGTAGGTCATCAACCCATGAAGAAGTCAGAGTGGTTTTCCCGCATCCTGCTATACCCGATATTATCAATAAAGGTACATCAGAACCATACCATTTATCGATATTTAATTTTTCTAATTTACGACCATGAATCGTACGAATATCTGGTGGTTTATTATGATAAGTAGAATTAGCTCCAGTAAGCATTTTAATAGAGCCGGGTTTTTTGATATCTTTTGACTTTACAATAGTACCAAATCTTATATCTCCAAAATTTAATACCCCTTCATGTTGCGCATGCATCAAAATTTGTAAAAGTGTTAATTTTGCTTGTAAATGGAGAGCAGCATCATCTGCTCTGACTTCAAGAAGTGAATTATTCCGATCCCTCAGAATAACTTTAATGGATTTTAAAAAGGATATTCGAGATACGGCTTCTTTCCTTCCAAACTCAGTTAATTGCCATGTTTTTTGTCTTCTTTCTGAATCTCTAATCACACGTGTATGTTCAGTTGCCCAACCATTATTCATTATTTCCCTCATTGTTCTGGAAACATTAGGAGGGTGTAATGCGCACATTTCAGCAATTCCTGGACGAGTTAATTCATAAGAAACCAAGTAATGATCAGCTTGATGATCTTGTTCCCATAAATGAAGGAGTATGCGATCTGTTACTGATATGTTAACTCGGCCATCTCCACTTGCCATTAGACTTTCCGAATCATTATGTATCATCAAAGGTTCGGGAGATTGATTATGAAAATAAGTTCATGCACATATCATTTATATTTCATCAAATAGCCACAACCTATGTGTCTAATGTCTTACTCGGACAATTATGTCTGCATACGACGAGCTCATAGAGAAAATGAAAGAAATTGATTTAATAAGTCAAATTGGAGGTCTTCTAAGTTGGGATCAAGAAGTAATAATGCCGCCTAAGGCTGCTAGATTAAGAGCGGAGCAATTAGCATATTTATCTTCTATAAAGCATGAAAAAATGACATCTCAAAAAATTGGATTATTATTAGATGAGTTGGAAAAGGATGCAAATCTTAATGAGATTCAATTAGGGAATGTAAGACTTATTAGGAATTCATATGATAAAGCTACGAAGTTACCCAATGAGTTTGTTATTGAAATGGCAAAACATCGCTCTATGTCAATGATAACCTGGACAGAGGCGCGTGCAAAAGATGATTTTTCGATATTCAGAGACGATTTAGAGAAAATGATTAATTTGGTTAGAAGAGAGGCTGATTATCTTGGTTATGATAATGTCCGTTATGATGCATTGTTAGATAATTACGAATCAGGACTTACAGTTGCTAAACTAGATCCATTGTTCGAAAATTTAAGAGATAAAGTTGCTCCATTAGTAAAATTTGTAGTTGAAAAGGGAGAGATTCCAGACATGAGTTGGGTAAATGAAAATACATGGAATAAATCTGGACAAGAAGTTTTGAGTCAAAGAGTTTCCGAAGCCATAGGTTTCGATTTTGAGGCGGGTAGAAGAGATTCTTCTACTCATCCATTTTGTGGAGGCCCCAACCCAGATGATGTGCGATGGACAACTAGATATTCGGAAAGCGAGCCTTTTGGATCATTATATGGTTCAATGCATGAAACTGGGCATGGTATGTATGAACAGGGAAGACCTAGAGACTTAGATTTCCAACCGGCAGGGAAGGCCAATGGCTTAGGTATTCATGAAAGTCAAAGTAGGTTATGGGAAAATCAAATTGGAAGGTCACTAGAGTTTTGTGAGTGGGTATTGCCACTTTGGAAGGAAAATTTTCCAGAAAATATGAAAAATGTGAGTGCAGAAGATTTATGGAAATCAGTAAATATTGTACAACCAAGTTTAATTAGAACTGAATCAGATGAAGCAACGTACAATCTTCACATAATGATTAGGTATGAAATAGAAAAGAAATTGATAAGTGGAGAAATTGAAGTTGATGATCTTCCTGAGATATGGTGTGATATGTATGAAAAATTTTTAGGAATAAAAGTTCCCAATAATTCCCTAGGCGTGTTACAAGATGTGCATTGGTCAATGGGTGCCTTTGGATATTTTCCAACATATACACTTGGAAATTTATATTCAGCTCAACTTTTATCTGCTGCAAAAAAGGATTTAGGAGACATAAATAAACAAATTAAGCAAGGAAATTTTACTCCATTACTAGAATGGATGAGGAAGAAGATTCATTCAAGAGGAAGTATCATTGAACCTGCTGAATTAATTAAAGAGGCGACAGGTAATTTCCCTTCTTCTGATGAGTTTGTTGAATACTTGGAGAATAAGATTAGTGACTTATATCAGTTTGATACCAATTTAACTAGAGATGTGTAGTTATGAACAATTATAAATTATCAGAAATATCTTCTTTTGTAAGAGATATAGATACTGAGTGTACAATATTAAAACTTCATGAAAATTTTCTGATTGCGGGATCGCACGACGGGATGTTGAATTGTTGGGATATAATCTCAGGAATGGAAAAGTGGAGTAATTATTTTGAAGGACCGTGTTCAGAAATAATAATTGAACAGGAATTAATTTATCTTGCAGAAGAAGGTAATGTCCATTGTATTAATTTAGATAATGGAAACTCTATATGGACCAAAAAAATTGATGGTTTTAGCGAATTTATAAAAACATATGATGACCATATATGGGTAGGGTCTTCAGTTTATGATTTACAAATTTCGAATTATTCTGAGTCAGCTATTTGGAAATTTAATAAGAAAGGGGAATTAATTAAAACTGTAATATTAAAAAGTAAACCTTGGTTTTTTGATGTGACCGATCTAGGTTTATTTATTGGACTTAGTAGACCATTATGCGGATATGGAAAAATCAATAAAATGGGAGAAATTGAATATTACGATTTGATTAATAAAAACCCCATTACAACAGGATTATCCTATGAAAATGATATTTTCCTTGGACATAGTAATGGTAATGTCACCATTGTGGGAAATAAAATTGAGGAATTTAAAAATAAAAAAAATATTCCTGTAAAAGATTTAGAATTTCATAAAGGAATAATTATTGGATTAGAATCTGGAGAAATACACTCAGAGAATAATTGGGAAGTTGATCTAAAAAATGAGTTGGATGTATTATCCCGTGCCCCAACAAATAATGGTATAGATTATTTATGGGCTTCAACGTGGGATAATGAATCTAAAATTTTCTCAATTGATATTAACTCAGGAAGTATTGAATTTTGTGTTGAACACTCCTCTAGAATAAGAAGAATAAATTGTTCTAATGATTTTTTGGCGCTTGGCGATTCTGAAGGAAAAATATTTCTTATTGAAAATAATGTTTTACAAAGACGATTAAAATCGAATCCTGAAGAGATAAAAATTGATGAAAAGAGGGCACTGCTAAGAGAGCGTTTGAGACGGTTACGCAGGTAAAATATTTCAATGGAAATTGACCCTTGAATAGGTTCATTTCCGCTGTACTGCGCTAAAGTTGTGGAAAGGTTTAAATGCCGGGCATCGCCCTATGTGCTTTGCTGCTCCGAGGGAGTGGTGTGGAGACGCTTAGGCAGAACCGCGGGCCACAAAAACCGAGCCCCGAAATTGGGGTAGTAAAATCGAAATCCGAAAGGAAATCGAGGTAAATGTCGAAATTGCTTGTGGGCAATAGAGACGGCGATAGAACTGTTGTGGAAATACCAGACGAGAGAATGGGAAATAAACAATAGAGGCTGAGGAAAACATAAACCGAACGTTTAGGCGGGGAAAACACAACCGAATCAGATACTATATCGTAGAGATACACGTAAGAAGAGGGAGGAGACAATCTTGAGTTACGTCATGGGGAACAACTATGTAAAAATAGAAGGGAAACATGCAGAAACGAGCGCGATGAAAATCGTGGAGTGTAATGGTATCGATTTCGTGAAAAGAATTAGTGAGAGCTAAAAATAGAAACGAAAACGGTGATTAAAAAAGTAATTTTTTAAGAGTCGGAAAGATGTAATACATCAAACAAAATAAGCCCTAGTGGTTTATGAGTTGCTACCCGGTAAAATTCGATCTTAGGATAGAATTGAACCGGACCCTGCGGAGTAAACAGAGGGAGATGCCCCCCCATAGGCAGAACCCTCTGTTGCTCCCACCTTTTTATTCGGCCCATTTTTAATCATTATTTAGGACCTGTCATATCTATAGGTATTACCAAGGAATTAAATTCATCATTTGTCAACATCTTTAATTCAATTGCACTTTGTCTTAGCGTTAAATTTTTATCATGTGCATTTTTTGCTATTTTGGCTGCATTATCATATCCAATGTGGGAATTTAGTGCCGTAACCAACATAAGTGAATTCTCCAGATGATGGTTTATTTTTTCTTTATTTGCAGTAATACCTATAACGCAATTGTTGGCAAAGGACTTGCAAGAATCTGATAATAGCGTAATACTTTGTAGGATATTATGAATTATCATTGGCTTAAAGACGTTTAATTCGAAATTTCCTTGACTGCCGCCTATGGATATTGCAGTATTATTCCCCATTACTTGACAACAGACCATTGTTAGTGCTTCCGCTTGGGTAGGATTTACTTTACCAGGCATTATACTAGAACCAGGTTCATTTGCTGGAAGAGATAATTCACCTATGCCACACCTGGGTCCGGAGCTCAACCAACGGATGTCATTAGCGATTTTCATTAATGAGACAGCTAATGTATTGAGAGCCCCTGAAGTTGCTACCAATGCATCATGCGCGGCTAGTTGAGCAAATTTATTTTCGGCCGATTCGAATGGTAAGCCAGTTTTTTCGGCGATAATTTTTGCTACGGCTTCGGAAAAATCTCTATGTGAATTTAATCCAGTACCTACCGCTGTCCCACCTAATGCTAATTCAAATAAATCTGTAAGTGAAAATTCTATCCTACTAATATCTGAATCTAACATTGCAACATATCCTCCAAACTCTTGACTTAGTGTAAGAGGTACGGCATCCATCAAATGTGTTCGCCCAATTTTAACTATTCCTTGGAATTCTTCTACTTTTTTTGCTAGTTGAGATCGTAAATTTCTGACAGAAGGTAATAATTTATGAAAAATTTCCTCGACAGTAGCCACATGCATAGCAGTTGGGAAAGTATCATTACTTGATTGTGCCCTATTTACATGATCGTTTGGATGTACTGGCGTCTTACTTCCTAAAGTTCCTCCAGATATCTCTATTGCCCTATTTGCAATGACTTCGTTTGCATTCATGTTTGTTTGTGTACCGGATCCTGTTTGCCAGATCTTAAGTGGAAAGTGATTATCTAATTCACCAGAAATTACTTCTTCACATGCTTCTATTATGAGGTTTCCAATTTTTGGGTCTAATTCTCCCAAACTGATATTAGCTTCGGCGGCTGACTGTTTTAATAACCCAAAAGCCCTTATTATTGATCTAGGCATTAAATCCTTTCCTATATTGAAATTTATTAATGACCTAGCCGTTTGGGCACCATAATATACATTCTTAGGAACATTGATATGGCCCATAGTATCTTTTTCTTGTCTCATATCCGATGAATCGTTATTTATCTTTTTTGGAACTGCTTTGGTTGAATCAAAACATTTTGTTTTTGAATCTAAAGATTCAGAAATCATATTTGAAATGATTGCTGAGCGACCAAGATTTTTTCCTTTACCTACATTCATATCTAATTTTCTTGCTATTTCTTCAGGTAAACTAATTGTTATTATTCTACGATTACCAGCACGGTGCTTTGCCATATCAATAGGCAATTAATAATTATTAATAAACTGTTTTAATAATTATTAAATAAACCAGTATTTTTACTGTTATAATTCTCTTTTTATAGAAATTATTTGTTGAGGAGTATCCGGCTTATCCCTGAAATTTGTTGGTTCATTCTCAATTTTTTTAACAACATCCATACCCTCAACAACCTCTCCAAAAATTGCATGATTTCCATCAAGCCATGGAGTAGGGACTGTTGTTAGAAAGAATTGTGAGCCTCCTGTATTTGGACCTGCATTGGCCATCGAAAATAGACCAGGTTTGTCGTGTTTCTTTGCAAGAGCGGATGTTTCACATGGGATTTGCCACCCAGGACCGCCTGTTCCTGCAGCTCTACTTTCAGGATCTTGAGATTTAGGGCATCCTCCCTGTATCATAAAATCCTTTATTATACGATGGAAATGTAATCCATCATAAAAACCTTCATCAACCAACTTGAGAAAGTTGGAGGTTGTCTCTGGGCAATCTTTGGTATAAAGTTCGATAGTTATTGTTCCTTGAGAAGTTTCCATTCTAACATATGTCATAACTATAGGGAGATGATGTCAATTGATGAATTTAGTGGTTAATGTGATTAAAAATATATAACCAATGTTATGAAACTATTGAGCCAATTAAAGTATCTGGATGTACACGTAATAATTTAACAGTTCCATCTGGGTCCAATGTTCCCAATAATAAAAATTGAGAAATAAATCCTTTTGGCATTGTTTTTTCTCCAAGATTTATAACTCCTACTATCTTCTTTCCAATTAATTCTCCTCTTGTATAATTGGTAACTTGAGCCGAAGTCCATAGTTTACCAATCATTGGACCAAAATTTACTTTTATTTTGTAAGATGGTTTTCTCATTTCAGGATATTCTTCCACATCAAGTATGATTCCAACCCTCATATCAACAGAAAAAAAACCTTCAATGCCTAAATATTCTTTTTTCTCTAATATTTCAGGATGATATGGCTCATCTTTTTTATTAATTATATGCTCTGTCATAAATTATTCACCAGTAATATCGGATTTCAAAAGTAATGGTATTAAAGGTATTTCCGATTTTAAAAATGCACTGATTCCGCCCTCTTCTCTATCTAAAATTGTTATACAACCAGCAACATTACAACCCATATTTTGTAAACGCGCTGCAGCTTTTAATGCAGAACCTCCGGTAGTAGTTACATCTTCTAACAGTAAAACTTGATCCCCTTTGTTTAAACTAGAGCCTTCAATCCCTGGAGGATTTCCTGTCTTTCTACCTCCCCTTCCCTTTGGCTCTTTCCGGACTATAAAACCTTTCAAATTAGATCCCTTTGGAGTCTTTGCTATTGCAATCCCTGTTAGTGGTACAGCTCCTAATTCCAAACCACCTATTGCATCAATTCCACTTAATTTTTGAATCTTATCATGAATTAAGACTCCTAGTAGATGAGCACACTCTGGATCCATCATAACCGGTTTCATATCAAAAAAATGGGGGCTTTTTTTACCACTCGCTAGAGTAAAATATTCATCGGGAGAGTATAGATAAGCAAGTTGTTTAACTTTAGTAATTAGTCTTGCTTTTGCTTCTTGTGCTGTTGTCATATGCTTATTTCCTTAACCTCGGTTAAGGTGAAGTCGAATGAACATTTTGCCAAATTATTAGTTAAAAATACAAAAAGACAGTCAATGTTATTGAGCCACCTATTGCAGTCAAACAATATATAGATGAGGAGGAGGAGTTGTAGTGATTCAAAATATTTCTAAAACAATCACATACAATACTGAACATTTAGAAAAAGAAAGTAAAGAGTATCAAAATTTTCTAGATGTTAAAACCGAGGAAATCTATAATTTAGCATCAATGGCAAAACAAAAGGGATTAGATTTTGAAAACTATATTGAGATACCTAGAGCCAAAGATTTGGCAAGTAGAACTGAAAAACTACTTCAAAAAGATTATTTGAAGAGTTTATCAATAGAAAAGGATTTACGCAGATTACTGAAAGAAAACGACAGAGAAACCGCATCAATTAAAATGGCGGTTGAGGTTGCTAAAAGAAAATATGATGAAACCAAGGACTTGCAAATTTCCATAGATTGTGGACTTAGAGTTGGGCTGGCAATTCTTACAGAAGCAGTTTTGGTTGCCCCGCTGGAAGGCATAGGTGAAGTTAGGATATTAAACAATGAAGATGGTTCAGAATTTTTATCTATCGATTTTTGTGGGCCAATCAGGGCTGCAGGTGGAACTGCCCAAGCACTTGGTGTGTTGATAGGAGATATGATTAGAAGAGAATTGAAAGTTGGGAGATATATACCTTCAACAAGAGAAGTAGAAAGAGTAAAAGAAGAGTTTGGTCTTTATAGAGTTGGTTTACAATATAAGCCGCCACCAGATGAAATAGAGACGATTGTTAGAGCTTGTCCTGTAATGATAAATGGTGAAGAAACCGAAAGAAATGAATGTGCAGGTTTCAAAGAAGTTCGAAACATAGTTAATTCCAACGGAACTGCTAGGACTAGAATTCGAGGAGGAGTAATGCTTGTTATTGGAGAAGGTTTATGCTTAAAGGCTCCAAAAATAAAAAAACATGTAGAAAGGATGAAAATTTCTGGATGGGAATTCATCTCTGAATTTGCAGATAAAGGAAAGGAGCAGAAAACTAGTAATTCTTTCAAATCAAGAACTATACCAAAAATAACGAGGTATATGGATGATGTCATTGCTGGTAGGCCGATTTTTGGAGAGCCAGGTAAACCCGGTGGTTTCAGATTGAGATACGGAAGAAGTAGAGCGACTGGTTTAGCCGCTGCAGGAATTAATCCAGTCACCATGGAAGCGATGGGGGGTTTTCTTTCAGTCGGGACTCAGATGAAAATGGAAAGACCTGGTAAAGCGTGTGCAGTAACTCCTTGTATTGATATAGATGGTCCAACCATATTAGAAAATAATGGAAATTTTGAAACTATTAATACAATATCCAGATGGGAAGAAAAACGCAATAATGTGTATTCAATTTGGGATTCAGGTGAGATATTACTTGGGTTTGGAGAATTCCTTGAGAATAACAAAAATTTAGTTCCTTCTTCTTATAACAAAGATTGGTGGGCAGCAGATCTTTTAGATGCACTAGATACTCCAAAAAAGGTAGATGAATTCGCTGAAATACTATCAATTAAAAGGGATAAATTGCCCCCTGGTGTACCTTTTAATGGAGCAATAAAAAGAGGAGGTGAGGATTTAGTTGAAAGGAATTGGAGAAAAGTGAAATGGTTTAATTTCTTGAAGGATTATGATATAAGATGGGAACATGTATCTTTATTAAATGAAAAATTTGCAGTGGCTATTCCTCCTCCATGGAATCTTTGGTGGTCAGACTTACCACTCGTTTGTATTCCTCATCTAATTGAAAAATTATTAGAGTCTAAAATATCTAATGGTATTTTAGAGATTAAAGGGGTTGTCAAAAACTGGCAGATAGAAAAGGAATTAGAACAAAATTTATCAGATGAAATATTACAAGAGTTTGAGCATACTGCTAAAATTAAGATTCATGGTATAATTAAATGTTCATTAATGACTCTAGGGTTGAATCACAAACATGAAAATGGCTCAATAATTATCAATAAAAACTGGGAAGGTCTGATAGATGGTTTGGGTTTGGAGATTAAAAACGAAAATATAGTTAAGAAAACAGAATTCAAAGATTTATTCAAAGAGAGGATAAATGCAATAAATGTTTCTAAAATAATCATTTCCAAAGAAGAAGAGAGAAAGAATAAATTACAAAAATTGAAAGAAGAAGCAAGAAGAGCGGCTACAACTAAAGCAATGCAGTCTGGTTTGGAAGGAAGTGAAACCGAAAGAGCTGGAGAAGAAGCTGTCAGTAAAATAACCGATTATGGACCAAAAAATCCAGAGAAATATGAAAATGCAAGAATGATTGTAGACGATAATGAAGTAGAAAAATCATTATGGTTAGTTAGAAGGTTATCTTCCAAAAGATGGGAAGATTCAGTGCCCTGTAGAATTGGTGCTAGAATGGGCAGACCAGAAAAGTCGGGCATTAGAGAAATGAAGCCCATGGTTCATGCATTATATCCAATTGGTGGCTGGGGAGGCCCTCAAAGACTCATGGGATTGGCTGCAAAAGAATCTTCGATAAAAGTAGACATGTTACCGAGGGTTTGTGAAAAATGTGGTAAAGAAAGTGGACATATAATATGCCACCATAGGAGCAGTCATTCAGATGCCATAGAGTGTGGAGGTGTGACAGTTCCTAAAATTAGAAAAGGAACACAAAGAAGGCGTTTAGGTGAAAGTACTAGGTTGCCTATAGGATCAATAATGGAAGTAAAAAGGAGATCCTTGAATTTAGATAGACTTCCGGAAAGAATCAAGGCTATGAATGAATTACTTTCTAAAATGCAAACACCTGAACCAATAGAAAAGGGAATACTAAGAGCTAAGCATAATTTATCTGTTTTCAGAGACGGTACAGCAAGGTATGATATGATAGATGTTCCAGTAACTCATTTTAAACCATCAGAAATAGGAACTCCTTGGGAAAAAATATATGAATTGGGATATCATTATGATATGTATGGTAAAAAACTGAAATCTGATAGCCAAATATTAGAATTATTTCCTCAGGACTTTATACCATCAATAAATGGAAAAGAGCATTTAATCTCAACTTGTAATTTTGTTGATGATTTACTAACTAAATTCTATGGGATGAAGGCATTTTATAATGTAAAAACAGAATTAGATTTGGTTGGGCATTTAGGTATTGGACTTGCACCCCATACCTCTGGTGGTGTCCTATGTAGAATTATTGGGTGGACATCTGCTTCTGCTGGTTATGCCCATCCACTATTCCATGCGGCTAAAAGAAGAAATTGTGATGGTGATGAAGATAGTATAATGTTATTGTTGGATGGTTTACTAAATTTCTCACGGGCTATTCTTCCTTCAGGAAGAGGAGGACAAATGGATGCTCCATTAGTCCTTTCAACGAGAATTAATCCTAGTGAAATAGATAAGGAAGCATTGAATGTAGATTGTTCATGGAACTATTCAAAACAATTCTATGAATCTACACTTAATCAACCACACCCTAATGAAGTGATTGATTTAGTTGACTTGGTTTCCAACAGAGAAGGAACTATCGGAGATGTGCGAGGTTATGGATGGACTCATGACTCTGGTGAATTGGATGCAGGCCCAAAAAATTCTTCATATAAAACACTTAAAACCATGAAAGAAAAAATGGACGGGCAGTTAATATTAGGGAAAAAGTTGCGATCGGTAAATGCAACAAAAGTTGCATCAAAGGTCATAGAGTCACATTTCTTACCGGATATGCGAGGAAATATGATGGCCTTTACTCGGCAAAAAGTTAGATGTGTTAAATGTGGAGAAAAATATAGAAGAATGCCACTGAGAGGAAAATGTATAAAGAGAACCAAAGGAAACAGTAGCAGTATGGAAAATATTTCCAGAGATGATGATGGATCTTTATGCAATGGTAATGTTATTCTTACAGTATCTAAAGGGAATGTAGAAAAATATATTCAAATAACTAAGAATGTTATTGATGAATTTGGTGTTGATATGTATACCAAACAAAGAGTAAATTGGACTTCGGATAGTGTTGATTCTTTATTCAATAATGATTCTGTAACTGTAATGACTTTAGAGGATTTTTTATAATAATTTATCCATTAAAATAGCGACTGGATCGCCAATAATGAACATCGGGATAGTGGCAATGAATAAGTATGTCACAAAGGGGTGTTTGCTAGTGACCCATGCTGATTCTAAGCCCTTCTCGATTAAAAATTCTATTTTTTCTTGTAAATTTTGATTATGATTATTCTTTTCTGGAATAAATAAGTTAACAGTATGTAATTTATTTCCCGAATTATCCAAAACTACGTCAGACAGTAGCCATACATTATCAGTTTTAATTTCAGTTAATGGTATTTTTATAGCATGCCAAGCTGTTTTCAAGTCAGACAATTCTTTAATATCGCCTTTAAGTGCATTTCTCAGAAGAAAGAATGGTGGAGTTACAATAAATAGTCCTGCAGCCCAAAGAAATAATACAAAAGATGGAGGTATCTGAAATAGTATTTCATCATAGTCAATAATGGATGTATGCGAATAAATATATGGTTTTGGAATAAAATACCAACTAGGAGCTAATATTGTTATCCAAATCAATGCTTTAATATCTGCTCCTCCTTGTAATAATCCAATATTATATGTTAAAATAAAGATAATTATTGTGACGGATGAAAATAATAATGTCCACCATATCCTAGTATTGATATCTTCCTCACCAGAAATTAAAGTGAAGAAATCAACATCAATATAATTTAATAATCCTCCAAAAAATCCAATGATACCAAATAGATAAATTGACAAAAAAAGAGAATTTACTAGATTTATTGAATCAAATTTAGGAATCTCAAATACTGTTACTGCAGCTAAAGAGATGGGTAAAAAAATCATTAAAACATTCCAAATTGATAATTGCAAAATAATAAAATGAATAATTAATAAAAATACTGCAGGAAATGTCCAGAATATCCAAATTTTATCTCGAACTATGAGTTTTGAATAATCGGAATATCCTCCAATCATCAAGCATGATATAAGACAAAAAACTCTTACATATTCTATGACTAAGTGACTATCCACAGCCCAAGGGAGTGTGTCTTAGACATCAAGACTTCCATCATTATTGTAAAAATAAATCATCCAGCAAAGACTCCGACTGAATTTGAAAGTACGAAGGCGCTTGCACCACTTGCAATTGCTGCAATCCACATCATTTGTATCATCTGTCCGAGTGAAAGAGTAAAGCCACCGCCTTTTATTCTTGAAGTAATTAAACCTAAAACAACAATTACAACAATAATTAATAATGAGCTTAGAATATTGAAAACTTGAATATTTTGATCTACTCCTGCAGTATCGGTAAGAACGGGTAGACCGACTGCTAAATCTCCTCCACCTATTTCTCCAGATTGGCCTGCATTGACTAATCCTGCTGCAACCTCAGCAATCTGCTCTCCAAGTCCTGCAACAATTTCTATTGTGATATTTAAAGCAATAATCATAGCAATTAAGATACCATATGAAACTCCGCGCATTGTTCCAGCTGAAATTTCTCTTCTATTTCTTAAAGCGAGTAATGTAGCTGTACTTTGTGAAACTAAGTCTCCCACTGTTCCTGCTTCACCACTGGCTTGAGAGCCTTCGAGGAAAACTCTGGTAAATCTGGAAACCATCATAGAATTATTATCTGCTGCAAACCAATTCCACGAATAATCACTATCAATTCTCATTGCTAGACGTTTTTCTAATTGATTGATAGAACTACTTAATGCACCAAAATCAATACTATTCAATGCCTTAATCATTGCACTTGGCTCAGCCGAACGTGCCTGTGCTGTTCCTCCGAAAGCCCTTATAAATTCAGGAAATGCTTCGTCTCTTCTTCTTACTCTAACTTCTTCACGTTGAACTAAGATAGAAGGTAACATAAATGGAGTCATAGTCAAAGCTACCATGAAAAGTCCATAATATTTCCAATTGGATAGTAATGTTGAGCCGAAGTCAGTAGTTATCAAAACCCATAAAAATCCTAAACTTTCAAAGGTTACCAAAAATATTGCAACAATCCATGCTCTACGTAAATTTATTTTTATCTGCGTATTAAAATCATGACGTGCGAATAGTGGTTCATCGGGTATAACCAATGTAAATAAAAACCATGCACCAAGTTGTAAAACTGTAAAAAATGCTGCAGCTAATAAAACATATTTTGATCTAATCATTATAGCAATTAAATCATTTGTACCATCACCAACCTGAAACAAGACCAAATGTAATCCTGAAACAACTAACAGAAGCATACCAGTTGTAGTAAGAGATACGAATGTTTCACGAAGAGTGTCCAACTGTTCTAATCTTGCATCATATAAAGTCTGATACTGTGACTCAAAAGTTTCTTGCTCACTTTTCATAAATTCACCTATTGGTTGACCTACTTCAACAGAGAAAGACATTCTATCTAAGAAATCACTCCATATTGGAGATGGGCTTTGCCTTCCAACTATTCTAGCAGCTTCAGGTAAATTTGTATGCCATTTTGTAACTAATGTCTCTATTGCTTGTACTTCTCTGGCTAATGCACCATAATCAGCCATATCCTTCAAAATATCAAACATACCCCTTTCAGCAGACTCACCCAATGATAATATTCCCATCCTTGTAATGAACATATGCATATCCTGTTCTATTTCAGTTGCAAGTTTTGAAGTGTTTGCAAGAGGATATAATAAAGTTCCTAATAGAGTAATAACTGGAAAAAAGAGAGTTAAGATAATTTTGCCAGCAATACTTAATCCACTGCCTGTACTCCATGCTACAAAAGCTCCCGCTATTAACGCAATAAGAACTGCTGGTCCGGAGAATTTCATTAAATATTCAGGAAATGGCATTCCCAATCGAAGGAGAGTAATTTGCCATGTCGTAAGTTTTGTCTCCATGAATATACCTCATGTCTCATGATTCTTGCCCACCCAAGTTTCAACATTTGCAACAAATTCGTCCCAGCCTTGGATGTAAAAAATATCTAATAAATCAAAAACATCATCATAATGTGTCAAATCTCTCTCCACCATTCTTTCAATGATTTCTGTTCGCCTCTGTAACTCGTCGTAAATTAGCCTTTTATTTTGAAAGCCCATGAAAGGTGCAATTCTGTTTTCTAATATATATGATTGAAACATTCCCCTAAAATAATGAACATCTTGTACAGGATCCCACTCAAACATTCCTCTTGTCAAGACACCATCGGCAATCTTATTGTATCCAATAATCTCATCAACACCAGTTATTCTTCTAACAATCCCTTTCCCTTCTGATTCAACAACTTCTTGGAAAATAGCGAAATTTAGATTATCGAAGAATCTAGTTGGAACATTGATAGGATCACCTGTAAATCTCTGAATCATTTTTACAATAGAGGAAGCGTGAAATGTTCCAATTACTGGGTGCCCGGTTTGCATCGCTTGGAATGCGGTAGCGCCCTCAACACCTCTAATCTCACCAATGATAATGTATCTTGGCCTAGAACGTAATGCCGCCTTTAGTAAATCAAACATTTCTACACGAGAATCCTCGTTTTTAGAATCTCGAGTAACAAGTCTCTGCCATAATTTGTGTGAAACTTTTACCTCAGGAGTATCTTCAGCTGAATATATTTTAACCTGATGATCGACAAATGGAAGTATGGCGTTTAATGTGGTAGTTTTTCCAGATGCAGTTTCACCTGAAACTAACATAGATTGGCCAAACTGTAACCCTAACCATATGTATGCTGCTTGTTGAGCAGATAATGTCCCCCATTTTATTAACTGAATAATAGATATTGTTTCTTCGGCGAATTTTCTTATTGTAAATGAAGGCCCTGAAATAGAAACGTCATCACTGTAAATAATATTTATTCTAGAGCCGTCTAATAGTGAACCGTCGATTATTGGTTTAGAATCTGAAACAGGCCTACCAATACGCTCTGACATTGATCGAAGGTATTGATTTAATACTGCACTATCTTTAAATCTAATATTCGAAATAACTGATTTGAAGACTTTATGGTCCATAATTACTCTCTTTAACCCAACTGAATGAATATCTTCTAATTGTTCATCTGAAAGGAGAGTTTCGAGTGGTCCATTTTTCACTAAATCTCTTGCTATTACATATTTCAATCTTTCAAGAAGGTCTGATGTTACATACACTGGTGCTTCTCCAAGACCGATTAACTCCCTAGCTTGTGAAACTATTGGATTATTCAATAATGGATTGGTTCCAACTTTACAAATTCTATCAATCATATTTTCTAGCATAGAGATAAATTGTTTATCATCATCAAATCTTTCTGCATTAGGTGCATCTCTTAGTAATCTTTCAACAATTTGATCCTTTATAGCCTCTTCTTCAGGGCCATTGAGTGTTGGCTCTAAACCAAACCAAAGCGTAGATCCTACTTCATCTTCACCTTCAACGGGTTTGTAAACATGTGCAAAACAAGGTGGTTTAGTCGCATAAATTAAATTACAAGGATCTAATTTTCTAGCGCCACTATCTAACCAACCATAATAAATAGGTCTTGTCCCATGTTTCTTCTCAAACGCTTCAACCCAGACTCTAATGTGAGGGTATCTAGCCATCAACCCCCCCAAATCTCCAGGTTGGATGTCGAATTCTTGTTCATCGCTTTGTGTATCATTTTCAGTGACCAAAAAAACCCTCCTCAACTTACCGCTGTAATATCCACAATAAAGCCCATTTGAGGCATTACTTTCCAACCTATCCTTCCTTGAGTCGGCCCGGCCGCTCTTAAAAATCTAGTAACTGCTATCGTCCTGACTGTATCGCCTCCGACTGTAGCAGTTTCCAAATCTAATACTAGTTCTGCTGAGTTTTTCATTTCTCTTATAAGTCTAGAGTCGACTTCATGATTATCAATAGTTAACAAAACTGTGCGACCTTGCGAATTAAATTTTCTTAATATGGAAAGTAGTTGTTTTGCATTAGAATCAGGAGAAATCAACTGTGATGCTCTATCTATGATTATAACTTGAGCCTCCTTGACTCCTGGTGAATTCAAAACTTCCAATAAATCTACATGCTCCTCTATTTCCTCTGCAAGTACCCCAAAACTGGATATTAACAAAAATTTCCCATCATCAATATTATTATCCATATCATATCCTATACTACCAACCTGCTCCAGCCAGCCTCGAGTTGTAAGCTCTGTAGTGACATATGCTACTTTGACATCATTTTGAACGAATCCAAAGGCCAGTCTTTGACAAATTAAGCTTTTTCCTGACCCTATTTCTCCACTGATTATACCCAATGAACGATTTGGTATAGCAGCGCCCATACTATTAGCAAGGCTATCTTGAATTATGCCAAATTGATAGCCATCGTCATTATCAGATGTCAAGTCTGACCACCTCCGTTAAACTGTGAGTACCAGTAGGAGAGGTGGATAGTGAAGAGACTCCGACAGTGAGAAAACATTCTGTTCCATCTGTAAAAGTTAGGTCGGTAGTGGCATCTATTTGAAATTTAATCGCTACACCCTTTGACCAGGTTACACTCTCTGCGTCAATTGCGGTTACTGTCATAGCATTACCATCAAGAAATACATATGTATCATCTATATTTAATGAAATTGTACCTGAATTTTGAATATAAATAAAAGCCCTGTCAAGAGTATTATCCCATGAAATAGAAGATGGATCACTAATAAGTGAAGCTCGAGTTTTTGCATCTTGAACTTCTAATTCACCTTGATTTTCAAGTCCATCGGAAATAGTATCCCATGTCGAGAGAAGAACAGCAGATACGAGTCCGGCAACAATTAAACCGGTCATTAACATAATCATCTCCGATGGTCCATCTCCCATGCTCGCGCCCCCTTATGTCACTGAAACCGCTAACGAGTATTCAAACACTGCTAAGAAAACCGTTTGAGGGTTGTCATCAATATCATCTTCGGATGCGTCTAATCCGCTCTCTGTAGCAACTATTGTTTCACCTGGAAAAATATAAATTGCGGGACTTGAGTCCCATGTTAAAGTTGAGCAAGAAAAAGGTTCATTTCCATCTTTTGATAGATAAACATGGGCAATATTTACTGTTTCTGTACCGCTATTAGTTATCGTATAAACCATTGTTCCTTCTGTTCCTGACCATGTCCAATCTGCTGAAACCAAGGTTAATTCAGGATCTGGTAATTCGACTTCAGATGCTTCTTGGGCTTTATTGACATTTTCAATAAGAGTTATTGTTGCAGATGCAAAAATAACTATAAAAACTGTACCAACAATCAATCCTGCTACACTTGAGCCTGCCATATTATCCCTCCTTTTGGGATAACTGAGACCTCCACGCATCAACCATTGCAGTAAAAATCAATAGATTTCTATTTGATAATGTGGGTTGCTCAGCAGATGATTCGCCTTTTTCTGCTAAAGTTGCTATCGCTGTTAGTGATTTAGCTTCATTTGTAGATAACAAACCCGATGATCCTGCATTTTTAATAAATTTAAGAGTGTCTGAACCACTCATATTGTCAAGAAGTAGTGCGGTTATTTTTGATGCATCAATTTGTGGTCCAGTCAATAATTCTCCAGCATCAGAAGATTTTAGAAAGGGATTAACAGCTAAAGATTGTGCTTCATATAAATCTAATAGATTTGGTCCCCCAGTTTTCTCTAATTGGGACATTGGATGATCATTATCCGTCTCAACGGGTTTACTTGTTACTTCTCCATCTTCTCCTACTGTATGGATCATATCCGTACTTGCGCCTTCTGATGGTGTTTGTGTACCACTTACTACTCTTGATCCTACAATTTCTGCAGTTTGTTGTTGGGTCAGTTTAATGTTAGCTTCCATTAAATCTAATGCAGTTTCTAATCTTTCGAATCTATCTTTTATGAGTTCTACTAATTCTGGAGTTAATTCTGATTGAGCATTGCCTTGTGGTTCCCCTAGTATTCCAACCCTTGTTCCAGCAGGTGCAAAAAGCCATGCTTCAAGATCAGTGGGTCGAAATTCTGATGGAATATCAACATTTTCAACTGAAAGTTTTGCAACTCTATCCAGTCGCTTACTCATGTCTCCATCAGAACCTAAACCACTGAAGGGTAGGTTATCAAAAATGCCCATTTTTTTTCCTCCATTGTTAATTCTCCTTAGAAAAATAACACAAGAAAGGGCATTAAATTAATTTTGCTCCAATGGCAACAGACTCAATTTCTAGATCAACTCGAGTATCTCCACCACCTTCAACGTTTAGCGTCAGAGGTATAGAGGCTCCAACAATAGCTGCAGCGTTACAGTTTGTCAAGGTAATTGTGAATCTAAATAATTCTCCAGATGCCAGAGTTGTAGTATCTGCTATTGCATCTCCACCTGGAGTTACTGCATTACCTGCATCATCTGCTAGAGTTCCTACATCAGTATTGAACCCTGTAGCATCACATACAATCATGTATGTCATAGCAGTTGGTAGAGTAGCATCTGAACCAGATGCAAGTTTAGCGATAACTGCCATTGTATCTATATCGCCATCACTTCCAGCGTCAGTTGCTACATATACATCAGTGATTAACAATTTACCAGATATTTGGTCTCTAGTATCGTCACCGGTTTTCTCGGCTCTATCTTGTAATTCTTCTGCAGTT
>MDSZ01008114.1_pt1 | contig 32602 bp, 31 predicted proteins | sample 811201 | NCBI WGS metagenome assembly MDSZ01 (sample SAMN05326647, study PRJNA326480) | marine metagenome | isolation source: seawater | place: Indian Ocean: North | collected 2010 | reverse complement strand
TGCCAATGCTCAATAAAATTACATAATATATATTATCTAAACAATTATATAGAATTTTTACATATAAAATAAAAAGCTCCAAATAGGAGCTTTTTATTTAAACTGAAACCGGCAATTACCTACTCTTCCACACTAGTTTCCCGTGCAGTACCATCGGCGTAAATGAGCTTAACTTCCGAGTTCGAAATGGGATCGGGTGTAACACTTTCGCAATAATCACCGGCGAGTGATTTATATAGATATATTATTTAATGTAAACAAGCATTTAATCAAAAAAAACCTTATTTTTTATGATTTTTTTTGAAGTTCTTAATATAATTTTTTAAACTGATTTTGCCGAAAGTTCTGTGTATCCTATTTGATAAACTTAAAGTTGTTAATGCAGATGCATATCTCTCACCTTCTCTCGGGGGTAAAAATTTAATTTTCTTACCAAACATTTTTGCAACCTCTAAAATTGTGTAACTTTCACGATTTGAAATACTGTAAAATCTATATTTATTATTTTTCCATGCCTTATAGCAAACTTTTACAGTATCAGTTATATGAGTAAATCTTCTAGATTGAGAACCAGGTTTAACTACAGGTAATGATTTATTTTTTAAATAATAGTCTTCAAATATACCTATAACAGTAGACATGTTGCCACTTTTAATCTGGCCTGGCCCGTAAACATTGTAGAAAAAAATAACTTTATATTTAAAGTTAAACCATTTTCTTAAATTTTCTAACAACTCTAAATTTTTTGCTTTCGTAAATGCATAAGGAGAAAGGTCTCTATCTTTTCCATTATTACCTAATGACGCAGAAGTAGCAGAATAGATTAATTTAATATTATTTTTCAAACAAAAATCAAAAACAGCGTGAGATCCAATTGAGTTTGATTGAATACATTTGTTCATTTGTAAAAAGCTTTGATAAATTCTTGAAAATTCCCCAAAATGAAAAATTGAGTGAATTTTGCTTTTATAATTTTTAAGAATTTTATCAATTTCTTTAGTATTACCTTTCAAATATAAAATTCTGTTATTTTTTATATGATTTTTTTTTGTTCCTGATGAGTAATCATCTAAACTTATTATTCTAAATTTAGATTTTTCAATGAGATATTTGATTAAGTTGCTTCCAACAAAACCACTACCCCCTGTAACTACAATAATCTTTTTCATTTCAATTTAAGACCAATTTTTTTTTAAAAAATCTCTATATGTTAAGTCAAAACCTGTATTCAAATCAAATTTTGATTTCCACCCATATTTGGTTGCTAGATTCGAATTTAGTTTTTTTCTAGGTGTTCCATTTGGTTTTTTTTTATCAAAATTTATTACTAAATTAGCATCTATCTTCCTTAATATAAATTTACAATAATCTAAGATTGTTCTTTCATGTCCACTTCCAATATTTATTAATGAATGTTTTGTTTTCCGTTTTAAAAAAAACTCACACGCATCCGCTAGATCATCAACATACATTAGTTCTCTTTTTGGACTACCATCTCCCCAGATAGTAATAGATTTTTTTTTATTCTTCTTAGCAAAATATATCTTTGAAATTAATGCTGGAAAAAAATGGGAAGTTTTCAAACTATAATTATCATTTGGCCCATAAAGGTTTGTAGGCATTAAACAAATAAAGTTTGTTTTATATTGTTTATTATAAGCATCACACATTTGATAGCCAGCTATTTTAGCTACAGAATATTTTTCATTTGTTTCCTCAAGTTTACCTGTCATTAAATAACTTTCTTTAATTGGCTGTTTTGAATGTTTCGGATAAATACAACTAGACCCTAAAAAAATTAATTTTTTAACTTTTACTAAATATGAAGAATGAATTAAGTTAGTTTGTATCATAATATTTTCATATATAAATTCAGCTTTTTGTTGGCTATTAGCAAGTATTCCTCCAACTTTTGCTGCAGCAATTATTACAAAATCTGGTTTGATTTTTTTTAAATATTCAAAGGTTTTTTTTTGATCAAGCAAATCTAATGAACTTTTATCCTTATAAAATAAATTTTTATAACCTTTTTTTTTAAAATGTCGTAAGATAGATGATCCCACCATCCCTTTATGACCTGCAATGAATATTTTACTTTTTTTATTTAGATGCATTTAATAATTTATATTCAGCTTCAATCATTTCTTGTATCAAAAAATTTATATCCATTTTAGGTTTCCATTTAAGGAGTCTCCTAGCTTTTTTTGCATCTCCTAAAAGTGTATTTACATCTAGAGGTCTTAAATAATTTTTGTCACATTCAATTATGGGGTATCCAAACTCATTATAACCTTTTTCTTTTCTTCCTTTGCCTTTCCAAATAACTTTCATTTTAAGTTTTTTTGCAGTTAAATTAATAAATTGTTTAATCGAATATTGTCGTCCAGTAGCAATCACATAATCGTCTGGATTTCTTTGTTGGAGCATCTTCCACATTGCATAGCAATAATCTCTAGCATGGCCCCAATCTCTTTTAGCATTCAAGTTTCCTAAAAATAATTTTTTTTGTTTTCCCTCTTTAATTTTACAAAGAGCTGACACAATTTTTTTCGTGACAAATGTTTCTCCTCTTCTAGGACTTTCATGATTAAAAAGTATGCCATTACAAGCAAAAATTTTGTAAGCTTCTCTATAATTTTTGGTAATCCAGTAACCATATAACTTTGCTACACCATATGGACTTAATGGGTAAAAATTTGTTTTTTCATTTTGAGGAATTGCCTGAACCTTACCATACATTTCAGATGTGCCTGCTTGATAGAATTTAGTTTTTTTTTCCAATTTATGAAATTTTATCGCTTCTAAAATTCTCAATGCTCCCAAAGCATCAGCATTCGCAGTATATTCTGGAACCTCAAAAGATACGGCAACATGAGATTGAGCTGCTAAATTATAAATTTCATCAGGTTTTATTTTTTTTATTATACTTGATACAGAAAGAGAGTCAGTTATGTCTCCATAATGTAATCTAAATCTATAATTTTTATCATGAGGATCCTGATAGATGTGATCTACTCTAGAGGTATTAATGCTTGAAGATCTTCTTTTGACTCCATGTACTACATAATTTTTTTTAAGTAATATTTCAGCAAGGTATGAACCATCTTGACCAGTAATACCAAAAATTAAGGCTGTTTTTTTTTTCATATTTTAAAAAAATTTTATATATCTTTTTTATCAATTGGTAAATTAAACTTTATATTTTCTTTCTTTTTACCAATTATAAAATAAAGATTAATCATTTTTAATATAGATATACTCAAAAGTTTTTCTAAAAGGCATTTTGAATTTATAAGCTCTTTTAAATCCATTATTTCTTAATAATTGATTTATGTCACTAAATTTATAATTTTTGATAATCATGTTATCATAATGATGCTCAAACAGAATGATTGATACCTTTGATATAAGATCTTTTAGTCCTTTTAAAACTTCTAACTCATAACCCTCTGTATCGATTTTTAATAAATCAATCTTTTTTAAATCTTTTTTTTCTAAATATTTATTAAAATTTATTTGTTTAACCGTAATTTTTTTATTTATTAATTTTCCAAAAAGATTTTCTTTTTTTTTAAAATATTTAGAATTGACATTTAATTCTCTCAATGTTGAAGAAGATGTTTCATTAAGATAGTTCAATTCAATATCACTATCAATATTACCTACAGCAAAATTTTCCAAATGAATATTTGTATTAATAAATTTGTTTTTTAAGTTTTCGCTATTTTTTAATAATTTTTTAAAAGTAAATTTTGAAGGTTCAAATGAAATTATAAGATCTACCTTAAAATTTTTTAGGAAAAGCTCGATTGACTCTCCTTCATGAGCACCAACATCTAATATCACTTTTAAATAGCCGTTAGGAATGATTTTTTTCAAATTATTAATAATTTTTTTTTTATGAAAATAATCAAAAAAAATTAAAATATTTTTAACTAAAAAATTTATCATTTTTTTCTTATAAGAAAAAAGTAATTATTTTTTTTCTTAATTTTTATTCCATTATAAATATTACAATCAGATGAATTTATATTTTTACAATCATCGTAATTTTTCTTAATTTCTTTCATAAAATTATCTATTTTAAAATAACTTTTCTCTACTGGATAAAATGGTTTATTTAATAAATCATAATTATATTGATCCACTTCTGTATAAATTCTATTTGTATTTCGTGCTATGAATATGATTAAACTGCATGTTATTAAAATAAATATTTTTCTCCTTAAATTTTTTTTAAGCTGAAATCTTGAGATATAAATTGATATCGGAATAAAAAAAATAAGAGCTATAAGACTAAATCCACCATATCTAAGGCTTGGGTGATTGTAAAACCACTCAATCAACAGGATGATTAGAATGGCATAAACTCCATAAATTTTTTTATCTATTTTTATTTTTTTAAATTTTTTTGAATAAAAAGTTAAAAAAATAACAATAATTAAAAATATAACTCCAGATATAAAGTCTGAAACTTTATTAAAAAAATACTTATCAATCCAATTACTTACCCAGTTAAATCCTTGAATATAATTTTCAGGATCTTCTACTCGAAAATTTGGTCCTGCTCCTGCTTTCGACCACTGTTCATACCAGTCATTCATTATTTTGGCTTGATCTTTTAAAGACCATTCCAGCTTTGTTAAACATGTAAATTCAACTGGATATAAAAGACATCCCGAGTTGAAAATATTTACAATTATTAAAAGCAATCCAACTAAAATAAAAAGACAAAAATAAAAATTTTTGTAAGAGGTTTTTATTAAATATTTAATATTTTTTTTTTTTAAAAAAAATAAAACTGGTATTAGTGTTAATAAGTATAAAACATAGAAAGCTTTTAATGATATTATTATTCCTAATAGTATAAATATTTTAGAAAAAAAATTGGGTAGAATAATTTTATTTCTAAGTAAAGATAAGATTTCGATAAATAATATCAAAATTAAAATTTGCGCAGAACGATCAGTGCCATGTTCTGATATTCTATAAAAAAATATATTAACAAATAAAAATGAAAATAAAGTTAACAGAAAGATAAAATCATATCTTTTATTTTCATAATCTTTTATTAATTTAAAAATAAAGATTAAGTTTGAAACACCTAATAAAAGAATTGCTCCTATATTAAATGAAAAATATTTAATTAAAGGAAGATAGAATATTGAATTAAGATAAAAAATTGATGAGGGAGTCCTAAAACCATGATTAAGAATTCCTGTTCCAACTATTAAATTTTCTTGTGTTAAGTAGTATGTATATGGAAAATGATAATATGAAAAATCATCATGTGTTTTTGAGATCATTAATCCAAAAAGTAAAATACTGAATATCAATAAAAAATATTTTGAATATTTATTTAATAATCCTTTGTTTTGAATAATTGTTATTAAGAAGAATGTAAGTCCAAATATTATAATAATTCCATTGTGGAAATAATTATGACTAAAAAAAAAGTGTGTAAAAAATGAGAGAACAATTAAAAAAAGAATTGCACCTAAAAAATTATATTCAAATTCTAAGTTTAATCTTTTATTTAAAACTTTATGCAACACAGAACCATAACCAATTACGGAGGTTATAATTATAATATATGTTGATAAAAAAATTATTAAATTCATTAATATTCAATTTTATTTATTAATTGAAATATAAAAAGATAGTTATAAAACTTATTTTAAAAACCTTATATATAAGATAAGTAAAATTTAAAGTTATTAATATATAAATAAAAACATAAGAAACCATTTATTTTATGTACAATCTCACTTTGGTAATACCTGCAAAAAATGAAAAAGAGTCGTTGCCTCACGTTTTAAATGAATTAAAAAGATACGATTTAAAAATTTTGGTAGTACTTGAACATGAAGATTTTGAGACTATTGAGTCCATTAGAAATTATAATTGTAAAATCTTAAAACAGTCTCACAAAGGTTATGGAAATGCGTTGATCGAAGGTATTAATGAAGTGACTACAAAATATTTTTGTATTTTTAATGCTGATGGTTCATTCGATCCAAATGAGCTAAAAAATATGTATCATTTAGCAGATAATGAAAATTTCGATTTAGTTTTTGGTAGTCGATATGAAAAAAATGCAGGCAGTGAAGATGATACAATCATTACTTTTATAGGAAATAAAATTTTTTCATTTTTAGGAAAAGTTTTTTTCTCCCTGCCTTTAACAGACATTCTTTACACATTTGTATTAGGTAATACTGAAAAAGTAAAAAACCTAAAATTGATTAAAGATGATTTTAGTTTTTGCGTTGAACTTCCAATTAAAGCAAAAAAAGGAGGTCTCAGCTTAACAACAAATACAGCATTTGAGAGAAAGAGAATTGGTGGAAAAAAAAAAGTAAACGCTTTTAAGGATGGATCTAAAATATTGATTTCAATGATTGCCCTTTTTTTCAACCTAGTTTGAAGACTTTTTGAATTTAATCAATATAAAATAAAAAATTAGATAAATTATTAAACTAAGAAACAAAAATATAATTTGTATTTTTGTATTATATATATTCATCGATGCAAAATATAAGATTGTTCCATTATAAATATTTATACATGTACCTGTTATGGAGTTTAAAATACTTTTTCTCAGATTAATTTTTTTTAAAAAATAAAAAAATAACAATTGATGTAGATGAGTTGTATCAGGCATTAAAGGTGAATATTTTGATTTAATCTTTCGAATTAATGAGAATAAGATTTCAAATGCTGGATACCAAAAAATATTTACAATAAAATATGGTGATATATTTTGATTCTGAATAAACAAATTTATCAGAATATAACCAGAGAAAAGTGATAACAGATAAACTCCACTATCTCCTAAGTATAGTTGATTAAACAAATTTAAGATTAACAAAAAAGTCAAAATAAAAATGAATGAAAATATAAAGTCATTTTCAAAAAAGATTGAATTTTTTTCTACCAAATTAAATAATAAAAAAAAAATTATTAAAAAATAGCCTAGCGAAATACCGTTATTTCCATCTATAAAATTTGAGCCATTAATTAAAACTAAGAAACAAAATAATGAAAAAAAGATGTTAAAATAAAAATTTTCTAATAAGTTATTTATCCATTCTATTCTGACATCATAAATTGCTATTTCTAAATGATTAATAAATAATATAAGTAATAATATTTGAAGTAAAAATCTATAAAGAGGAGATTTTATTAAATTTAAGTCTGTAAAAAGTCCTAAAAGAAAAAAAAAAGAAAGATATAAGATTAGAATTAAATCAAAGTGTTGATTATAATAATAAAAATATCCAATTATAAACAATCCTCCCGATAAGGGTACTTGGTATTCTTGATTATAAATCTGATGCAATTGACCAGTTGTATTAGAAAGAATTTTTTTTTTCTTTAAAATTAAATTGATTAAAAAAACTGACAAAATTAAAATTAAAATCTCTATCATTTTCTGAGAAAGTTGATTGATAAAATTAATAAACTAAATAAAGATCTAACAACAGATTGTTTTAAAAAAGTTCTATATACAAAATAACCATCGAGTAATTTTTGTATTGTTGACGAGGATAATGAATCTCTCAAAGATCTCCATGATGTAAGTGGTCTTTTTATTGGATGAAATACAAAGTTAACTTTTGCTAACTTAAGCCATAAAATATAATCTTCTTTTGTCTTCAATTTTGCAAAATATTTATTTTTTAATATTGCTTTTTTTATTAATACTGTCGACAAACCAATATCGCAAGACTTTAATAAATCTTTATAATTTAATTTTTTTGCCTCTCTGAATCCTATTTTAAAATTGTCTTTATCAATTATGTTATATGAGGTATGACTTATTGATATTTTTTTTCTAATCATAAAGCTTAATTGTATCTTTAGCTTATCCGGGTGCCAAAGATCATCTGAATCTATAAATGCAATAAATTTACCTTTAGACAATTTTATTGCTTTATTTCTAGACATGCCTGCACCGATATTTTTATTGTTGATAACTAATTTAATACGACTATCCTTTTTCTTTAATGTTTTTAAAAATTGCAAATCACTTTTATCGATGTCATCATATATAATTAAAATCTCAAATTTTTTATATTTTTGATTTAGAATTGAATTAAGTGTTTGTTCAATATAATTTTTTTTTTTATAGTAAGGGATAATTATGCTAACTAATCTCATTAACAGACTTTTCATACAACAATTAGACTATTTTTTGACTAATGACACAAAAAAAAACTAAATTTAAGATTAATTATATTTCAGAATTAAATATTCCTAATAAATCAGCATATTCAATTCATGTAATGAAAATGTGTGAAGCATTTTCTAAATTGGGATACAAAACTAGTTTATTCACAATTAATAGCAAAAATTTACCAAAAATTTTTAGAAATTATAACATCAAATATAAGTTCAATATTATTTCAATTTTTAATAATCTTAAAAAACTCAATTTTATACTTAGAATAATATTTTCAATTAAAATATTATTAAAAGACTCAAAAGATTCAGAAGAAAAAACAATATATTTGTCTAGAAGTATTATATTTGCTCTCTTTGCATCAGTATTAAAAAAAAATATAATTCTAGAGCTGCATCATGAAATCTCAGGACTATCTAAATTTATATATTTTTTGCTAAAACATTTAAGGCTAATTACGAATTTAAAGTATATTTTTTTACATAAACATCTAAGAGATTTTTATAAAATTGAACCAAGAAATAATATAGTTCTAGATGATGCAACTAATATTGAAAATTTTAAACAAAACAAAAATAGGAAATTAAAAAATACATGTGTTTATATTGGAAGTTTTTTTGAGGGAAAAGGTGTTGAACAAATTTTTAGATTAGCTCAACAAAATAAAAATATTAACTTTCATATTTATGGTGAAAAAAAATACCTAAAAAATAAGAAAAAAGAAAAAAATTTAAAAGTTTTTGATTATGTAAGTTATTCTAAAATACCTTTGGTTTTATCAAAATACGAAGTTGCTTTAATGCCTTATCAGAAAAAAGTTAGGGGAAGAGCTTCAATTTGGTTAGAAAAATATATGTCGCCACTTAAAATGTTTGATTATTTAGCTGCAAAAATGGTTATTATTGCTTCTGATTTACATGTTTATAAACACATTCTTAAAAATAACTTTAATTGTAAATTAATTAGAGTAAATGATGACAAAGAATGGTCTAGAAGTATTAAATCATTCTTGAATGGAAATAAAAGAAATAAAAATCTTAAAAAAAATGCATTTCTTACAGCAAAAAAATATACTTGGGATAAAAGATGTCTTAAAATTATCTCATTTACCAAAAATCTATAAAATTTTTTAAAGATTTGACTAAAATAACTTTTGTCAAAAATGATAATTATTCAAAAACCAATTACAAGTATTCTCAACACCTTTTTTATAATTGGTAAACTTAATTTTTTTTCCTAAAAAACTATTTATCTTTTTATTACTTCCAAAAGTTTTATAAACATCTGCTTTATCTCTAGGTTTTTTTAAGATTTTTGGCTTATTAATATATTTATTAACTTCATTGATAACTTTTGTAATATGTAGTGGCTTTGATGAACAAATATTAAAAATATCAAAGTTTTTTTTTATTTTCTTGTATACAAGTTTTTCACAGATATTTACTGCATCATCAATGTAGGTAAAATCTCTAAAGTGATCTCCCTTATTATATAAGAGAAACTTTAATTTTTTTTTCGATGCAATCAAATACTTCATAATTAACATGTCTGGTCTTCCCCACGGTCCATAAATTGTAAAAAATCTTAATCCCACAATTTTTGTTTTCATCGATTTTCCCATAGATTTTGCAAATTGTTCATTCGATAATTTTGATAGAGAATATAAATTTATTGGATTTAACTCAGAACTCTCCAATTTTGGGAACGGCTTTTCATCTCCATAAACTGAGCTAGAGGAAGCAAAAATAAATTTCTTTATTTTATTATATTTTATCAATTCTATTAAATTTATAAAACCAATGATATTTGAGTCTGTATAAGATCTTGGATTTTCATAAGAATATCTAACACCTGCTTGGGCAGCTAAATTAAAAACAACAGAAAATTTATTTTTTTTAAAAATAATTTCTAATTTTTTTTTATCTTTTAAATCAAGCTTAAAAAATTTAAAATTTTTATTTTTCTTTAAAATTTGTAATCGTTTAAGTTTAAGTTTCTTACTGTAATAGGAATTTAAATTATCGATTCCAATAATTTGATTATTTTTTTTTTTTAATAGTTTTTTGGCTATAGAAAAACCTATAAAACCTGCAACGCCAGTAATAAATATTTTATTTTTAAGATTCATAGTTGTAATTTTATTATTAAATTTGAGTATACATGCTAATTTAGTAAATATGATAATTTTTTATAATTATAAAATCCTGTAAACAATTTAGATCTTTTTTTTGCTCTTACTTTTTTTTTTAAAAGATTTTCTTTTGAAATATTAAGAAAATTATCAAGTTCCTTTTGAAAACTTTCTACATCATTTGAATTATATATAAAACCATTCTCACTTTTACCAATAAATTCCTTTGGACCATTTGGGCAATCAGAAGTAATTATAGGTGTACCTACAAAAGCAGACTCTACCATAATAAAGCCAGGATCCTCCCACAAAGAACTAGAAATCACACATTTTGCTTTATAGATATAATTAAAAACATTTTTTTTATAATTCAATATTTCAACTTTATTTTCTAAATTACCTTTAATGATAATTTTTTTGTATTCACTTTCTAGCTCTCCTTCTCCAATTATTATTAATTTATAATTACTAAGATATTGTGGCTTTTTAGAAAAAAAATTTAATAAAAAAATATGGTTTTTTTGTTTAGTAAACCTTCCTATGCTTAAAAAGAAAGGTTTGACAATTTCTTTGTCTAATGCTTCTCTTTTCAAAACATTTATCTGATTTATGTTTAATATTGGATCTGGAATAAATATTAATTGATTTTTTTTAAAAATATTCTTTTTTAATAAAAAATCTCTTGTCTCTTCTGTTGGGCAAATTACATATTTGATCTTTTTTGATGCTATTTTCCAAAGCAAAAATCTATGAAAATTTAATTTTGGAAGACCTGATATGCGCAAAATTAGTTCCGTTTTAAAATTGTTTAATATAAACATCAACAGTGGTATTGATGTGATTAAATGAACAATTAAATAATCTGGTTTATCATTATTTAAGATTCTTTTTAAAGGAAAGTAGGAGTAAAAAAATATTAAAAAATATAAAATTCTTGAGTTTAAAAAGCCTTTGAATTTTCTCTTTATAAGACTCCTATTACTTATTAAATTAATTTTATTTACTGATCTAAATTCAAATTTATCCCATTCTCCAAACACATTTATTAATATACTCTCAAATTTCTTTTCAAATTTACTCAATGAATTCAATGAATTAAAAACTGATTTTAATGTTGCAACTTGTGGATCAATATGAGGTGACCAAAAATAATTTTTTTTCATATTAGCTTATTTTTAATTTATAAATTTTTCTAATCAAAATAAGTTATCTTTTTACTTTTCTTATAATTCTTGGATGAGGAACATGTGTGATAAAATTTCCAAAATTATTATAAAAAAATTTTTCTTTTTTTAAAATTTCCTTATAAAAATTCCAAGCACCTAAAAAAACATACATCTTATTATCTTTTAATTTTTTATATTTTATGACTTTTATTTTAGTTCCTGGCAAAAATTTACCGATTTTTTGTCTCGTAGTATCATAAAAATAATCAAAATATTCCTCCTTTAAGTTACAATAATTCAAGATTGTAACTGCTTTAGCAGACGCACCATAACCTACTATTTTTTTATTACTCTTTTTTAAATTTTTTATCAATCTGATGAGGTTAATTTTAGACTCTTTGACCTTCTTTGAAAATTTTTTATAGGACGAAAATTTATGCAATCCATTTTTTCGTTCTAAAATCATATTTCTTTTGAATCTCTTTGTAAGTTTAATTTTATTATTTTTTTTTTTCTTTATATAATATCTATTAGAACCTCCATGGACTTTAATGTTTTCAATATCGTAAATTTCAAGATTATTTTTTTTTAAAATATTCTGCAAAGCAATAGCTGAAAAAACATAAATATGTTCATTATAAAATTGGTCATACGAATTTTTTCTCATTGTTTCTAACAAAGAGGGTTCTTCAATAATAACAGTTCCTTTATCATCTAGAATTTTAGATATATTTGAAAAAACTGAATTATATTTAGATATATGGGTGATAGTATTTGCAGAAAATATTAAATCAAATTTTGGATGAGATTTAGTTAATTTTTTTATTAATAAATCATCAAAATAATTAATATATACTTTTAAACCTTTTTTTCTTGCTTCAAGAGCTACATCATAGCAAGGCTCAATACATGTAATTTTATTTTTATCAAAATTAGATGCAAACATTCCATCATTACAGCCTATCTCCAGTATATTTTTTGGTTTAAATTTTTGTTTTATTTTCTTTGAAAGATTTTGGAATAACTTTTCTACTAATTTTGATTTAGACGATCTATACGGATATGATTTATTAAACATTTTTTCTTTCTTCACATGTTTATTTATCATCGCTAATTTTAATTTATTATCGAATTGAAGTTTAAGTCTGAATGAAGCTGGAGTATATTTATTAGTAAAATTATTTGCGAGCGGCTGCATACCTAGATCTAAAAATGTCTTTTTCATCAATTAATAAAGTTTTCTATTTTTTTTATCGTTTTATAATTTAAATCATCGCTTTCAAAGTTATTTTGCTGGATTGAAAAAAGATTTTCTAGTTTGTCTGAATTTTTTAAAAAGTAATCAATTTTGTCTCTCATGTCTTGTATTGAAATAAAACAAGTTTTTGAAAATAAATCTTTAAATATATCTTTACTATCTTGATGTATGGACTGAAATAATAAGCCTCCACTTTCAATAATTTTGCAACTTCTAGGATAAATACATTTTTGACTATTTTTACTTCCAAAATCAACACATACATTACCCTGATAAATATTTTCTACAAATTTATCTGAATAATTGCTTTCTAAAGCATTCGGATATATTTCTTTCCAATTAGTTCCAACTAATATGAATTTTTCTTTTAAAATTTTTTCTAATTCATTTACTAATTCATTTCTTACTAAAGATTTTATATCAATATAAATCTGTTGAACTGGATCAGTTTTTATTTCTACTATATTTTTCCAAAAATTGATGTCATTTAATAACTGTAGATTCTTTAAAATATTTTCTTTATTTTTATTCCAAATTTCTAATGACTTACTATTTTCAATTTTCTTATTTTCTGAAACATAAACAAACTTAAAATTTGTTTTAAATTTATCTTTTTTAATTAATGAAGGATAAAAAATCAACAATTTCGATTCATCTGTAAATATTGTGCTGGCAGCAACAAAATTATTTTGAAATTTTTTATATTTATCTACAATTTTTTCTGTTGTTCCTCCCATCCAAAAATTTATACTATTTTTTTCTCTTTTTAAGTAATCAAGACCATCGCAAGATATGAAAACTACTTTTTTACTTCTAATTAAATAATATAAAAACTTTCCAAATAAAGAAAAAAAAGGTCCTGATAAATTAATAATATGTGTTTCTTTTATTTTTTTGCATTTAAGAATATTGTTTAATGAACTTCTTCTAAACCTATGTTTAAATATAAAGATCAAATACTTCATAAAATAATCGTTGTATAATATAACTTAATTTAAAAAAATATAACTTTTCTTATTTTCCGTTATCTACATTAAAGTAATCGCTACTCTCACTTAATTCCCTAAACGATCCCTGATGTTTAAGTTCACCTTTTTGTAGCAAAAATATAGTATCACATTCTTTTACAGTGTTTATGCGATGTGCAATCATGATAATTGTAGTTTCATTACCCAAACTCTTTACTTCTTCCATTACTTCTTGCTCTGTAAGATTATCTAGCGCACTAGTAGCCTCATCTAGAATTAATACTTTTGGATTATGATATAAAGCTCTAGCAATTCCTATACGCTGTCTTTGCCCTCCCGATAATCTTATCCCCCGCTCCCCAATTGTAGTTTGAAATTTTTGAGGTAATTCATTAATGATAAAGTCGTATAATTTAGCCATCTTAGCTGAACGTTCTACAGCTAAATTGTCAATTTTATCTCGGTCAATACCAAAAGCAATGTTAGCAGCAATTGTATCATCGGCTAAGAAAATATGTTGTGGAACATAACCAATTGATTTTTGCCAAGCTCTAATATTATCTTTATTGATTATTTTGCCATCAACTTGAAGACTGCCTTTCTGTGCTTCCAATAGACCAAGAATAATATCTACTGTAGTAGTTTTACCACTCCCTGTTGCACCGACAATTCCAACTTTAGTGCCTGCGGAAATACTAAAATGAATATTTTTTAAAGCTGTTCTAGATGCGTTAGGATAATTATAATAAATATTTTTAAGAGTGATATTTTTCTCGAGTTGTAATGGTTTTTGTTCTTGGAATGAATTAGATGTTTGTAAACTTTTAAGATCTTTGTGCATTGCATCAAGTGCAGGAGTAATAAATCGTAAAGTAGTCAAAGATGTATAGATCTGTTGCAAGGCTGGCATCAAACGATACCCAGCAAATGCATAAAGTGCTATTAGAGGTACAGCATTCACAAAATTTCCACTTTGTGCCATCAAGTAAAGTACCACCAATAACATTCCACCAAATGCTATTACTTCAAGAAGAAACCGAGGTAAGTAGACAATAACACCAGCTTTCGCCTTTATTTTTGCAAGAGTAATTGCTGGATCAGAAAATCGCTCAACATAAGCCTGCTCCAAACCACTTACTTTAATTTCTTTTGTAGCGCCGAATGCTTCACTAATTGAGGTAAAAATCCATCTGTTAGCCTCCAAACGTTTGTGACCAATTTTAGCAACAAAACTTCTTATAAGTAAATAAACAAGTCCGTAAGCAATACCAAGTGTTAAACCAACTATTATTGTAAGTTTAGGATTAATAAAAATTAATATCATAACTATTGCTAAGGTAACTGCACTTTGTCTTAAAAGATCTAACATAGGGTTAAAACCCTGTGTCACAATTATGTTTACCTCTGAAAGAATGGTCTTACCAAGATCAGCACTGTGACGATTCAGAAACCAACTGTAAGGCTGATGTAGATACCCTTCAACAAAACGTTTGGCTAGAGTGTAGTTTCGTCCTGCGGTAAATCGTAGTTGTGCATAAATTGTTAGGAATTTGAATGCTAGTGAAACAACAAGAATTAAAAAAACAATGACACCCAATAAAAACAAAAACTGTTCTTTATTTTCTATTCCAAGTTTATTGGAATTTTGAAAAGCAGTTTTCAATAAAATATTTGTTTCAATCATCTCTGTATTTGCTAGAACAGCCATAAAAGGCATAATTGATACTACACCAATCATTTCTAATATTGCCATTACTATCATCATTGCGAGTAAAAGTACCATTCGTCTTCTCTCATAAGGAAGTAATAAGTACAAAAGTTTTTTAATAGTATTAATCAAGTTCTTCTCCAAAGAAATTTAAAAGAATTAAATTCTCATTAACTATGTTTTCATCATTATCTAAAATCATTTTTAGGATTTTTCAATATCTAACTCTCTATAAGAAATTTCAATATTTAAATAAATACTTAATTGAAGAAACTGTATTTACTAAAGTTGGCATAATTTTGTTTGACTTTTCATCCAAATTTCATTGAAAGTATTGTAAATACAAAATTAATTAGTAAAACATTCATCAAATTTAGCATGATAAATTTAATTAAATCTTTCTATAGATCTCACAGAAGTGGGGGATCATCTGGAAAAATACTCTTATGGATTTGGGTTAAAAAAGATTTACCAAAAATAAAAGGTAAACTAGGTGTAGATCTTGCAGGCGGAACAATGGGTAATAAACATTTTTTTTCAACTGAAAAATATATTTGTGTTGACATAGATCAAAAAGAACTAGATTTAGGAAAAATTAAAAACCCTGATGCAATAATAATTAATAGTAGAATGCAGGAATATTTAAAAAATGACAATCAAGAAAAACCTGATGTTTTAGTTTGCTTTCAAACCATGGGAACTAATGAGTTTTTTGAACATGATGAAAGTTTAGATGTGATAAAATCAATGTATAATTTTTTAAAACCTGGAGGAAGTATGATTTTTAATATTGTTTGGCTTAACAATATTAATAATTTAGAAAAACAATTATCCTCATTTTTTGAAAAAAAATTTGAATCAGTAAATTTTAAATATTATGGAGCTTTTCATAAAACATGGAAAAAACCAATTCGTGGGTCTGGTATAATACGTTTTGTTGTGGCATATTTGATGCATATATTTCCTCCACTGAGAACCTTTTTTGGACTTAAAAAAGAAAGGCTTTATTACTGTTGTAGAAACAAATTATAATTAAGAACAATTTATTACAATTAACTATCAGAAAATATATGAAGATCCTTATTTAATTTTTTTTTAAATTCAATATAATTTTTTGAATGATAAGTTTTAATTTCATTTAATATTTTTTGAACTTTTTGCGAATAATTATTATAATATTTCTCTGGAATGAATTTATTAAAAAATTCAACTAAGTTTACTACTAAAAATAGAATATCTCTTCCAGAACTAATTTTATTAAATAATTTAAAGAAATTAATTAATAAAACTTTGATAAATTTAAAAACTAAAAAATTATCATAAAATTGTAAATAAATTATACTTTTAGGCGTATAATTTTCTTTTTGAGAAAAATCAAAATCTATATTTGCACCAATAAATTCTTTTAATTTAGTAACATCTTTATCCTTAAAAAATTTCTCAAATTCAATAAACAATACTCTGTTCTGAATATTTAAGTAATTTCTAAAAATTTCATTATAATTAAAAATTTTATAATTTGTTCCAACATTTTTAGTTGTTCGAGGTAAAGAGTGAATTTTTATTTTTTTATGTAAATCACTTATTTCTTTATTTATATAATCTTCAAATTTAATTTTATGGTCAACATTAATTAATAAGCCTAAGTAAGTAGAATAAGTTATAGAGCTAGGCTCTCTGAAACAAAGAATATATTTAATATTTTTAAATAAATCCTCCAATAATTCAAATCTACGATTTATATCTACAAAACCATTATAATGATGTCCAAATATTGCTTCTGAGGATATAACAATCTCACTTTCTTTTGTATTATTTATAATATTGTGTAAATTTTTTTTTTTAAAATCACTTGGATCCTCTAAATAGTTCACTAGAAGTTCACAGAATTCATCTAAAACAAATAATCTATAACTCTTATCTTTGATCAAATTAAGATGTTTTTGAATAAACGTTGATCCTGTTTTGTGCAACCCAATATGAATTATGAAATTTTTATTATTAAAATTCATTATTATTAAAGCTTAAAATTTATAAAGATTTTAAATTAGTTTAATTTGTTTTTATAGTATTTTAAAAAAAGTTTTATTGTTTTTCTTAATGATTGAGGTTTTGCAATTTTAATTATCTCCTTACCATAATCCCATATTGCACTAGGATATATTTCCTCATAATAAAAGAAATCTTTTTTTTCCTCTTTTATTGGTTCTGGAATAGTTATAAAAGTTATAAAAAGTATATCTCTATAATTTCCTTTCTTCACCTCACCAGCTTTATGAAGACATTCAGTGGTACTTGCCACAAAGGACTCTCCAATTTTTCCAGTATTTATTATTAAATCATCTTTGAGTTCTTCATCTACATAATTGGCTCTATTTTTATAATTATTTAACTTCATGAATTTTTTTGTGTCATTTTTAGAGTAAATATGAAGCGGTCCTTGATCAACATCTACGTCCATTAAATTAATAAAAATTTTAAAATGGTTATAAACGTATGCATCAACATGATAATAGTTGCTATAAACTTCCTTATTTACATTTTCACCAATATGAAAATTTCTTTTTATCTCTATATTTGCAACTGAAATTTTTGAATTATAAAATTTTTCAAGTTGTTCTAAAACTGGACGAAATTTGTTATTTATATGACTTTTAATCTGATCTTTCATATGGTCGTTAATTTTAAAGTTAAAAAAACAATTTTTTGGATCAACTGATTGTTTTTCAATTTCAGAAGAAATATATTTGCAAAATTCAAATGAGTTTATATTTGTTTTAAAAAAACCTTTTTTTAAATATTCTTTGATTTCCTTGTTATCTAAACTACTGTTAGCTATAAATTTTAAATGTAACTTATTAAAAAAATTATAATATAAAGTGTTTGGATTTTTAAAAAGATATTTTCCCAAATTACCATTTATATAATAAAGAAATTTTCCAAGCATTATTTAAAATGTAGTTATTTTTTTAATAAATATCAATATATGTTAAAAATGAATATATTAAAGTAAAATTCTTTAATTTTTCCTAACTGAAATAATTTTATCAATACCAAAAGAAAAATTAAATCTATTCTTAGCAAAAGAAAAAAAAATTTCCTCTATATCTTGATTAATTTTTCTATGTAATTCCACAATGATTATATCAATATCATTAAGAATATCTTTATCATTTTCAAAAATCATTTTTTCAGATCCCTCTATATCTAACTTCAAAATACTAATCTTCTTTTTATATTGATGCAGAATACTTTTTAAATCAGTCTTTTTTACTTTTTCAATTACATCTAAATTTCTGTCATCATGTGTTTTTTTTAAGATATTATTACCCCATGCACCTGTTTTACTTTTATATAAAAATATATCATCATTATAATTTGAAGGAACAAGCGCTGAATTAACAGGTATTATATCTTTATAATTCTCAATATTTTTTAACATTAAATCATAATTTTCCTTAAAAGGTTCGATGGCAATTATCTTATTATTTTTAAATAATTGAGAAAACCTAATTGATGAAGTTCCAATATACGCTCCTGCATCAATTATAAATTGATTTTCTGATAAACTAATATTTTTTAAAAAGTCATATTCACTTCCCAGATTAAGTATAATAACTTTTAAATCATTTTCATGAGGTCTAATGTGATAATCATTGTTTTTGAATGATATTTTCATTAATTTTTTTTTTTTAAAAAATTTTACTAAAAAAAATTTAGTAGTCTGTATTAAGCCAATTTCTTTTTTGTAATAATGAAAGTCGTATAAAAGTTTTTTGATCATTTTTTATTTTAAATTTTAAGTATTATTAAAGCCTTCGAATTAGAATGGTTCGTTTACTTAATAATTTACATTCTAATTTTTTTTCTATTCCTAAAGCATTTTTTAATCTAGTCACTTTATCAAAAATATCATCTTTATCTAATGGAGGAAATTTAAAATCCTCTCTAAAATTAAGGTATCTGAGTGGAAAAAACTTTCTTAAATATCTACCAATCATGTGTCTAAAATTTGTAACTGTTAAAAACCATTGGTACATACCCCAGTTAGAAGATCTGGAAAGTTTTTGATTATCAAAACTTTCCCATATTTTAACTATTTTTTGTGCTGCCAGTTCATTTTTATCTAAGTGAATCTTCCTAGAGAATATTTCAGAAGACGACTTTAATAAATCATTTTGATCGATTGAGTCTCTACCATTAAAAATATCATTTATAGTGCTGGAAAGTTTTTCTAAAGTTTCAACGCGATAGCCTAATTTATTAGTATACGTCGAACTATAATTCATTTGAAATGGAACATAACTTACTACAGGTTTTCCAGCAAGTGTCGCCTCTATTGCTGAAGTGCAACCACAATGCATAACTGCAAAGGAATTGTTAATCCAAGAGTTGATTGCACTCTCTCGTATAACATATACATTTGGTATACCATCAAGATAAAACTTCCAACTCTCAATATTTTCTACTGGATGTGGACGGAAAACAATGTCAAAATCGTTATTATTTTTAGCTAAATATTTAATGGCCTTTATGAAACTATGAGTTTTAAGATATTCTTCTGCCGCCCAATTAAAATGGTGTTCAAAATGATTTTCTTTATGATCATATAATCCAATTTGCTTACTTTCTTTAATAAGTTCAAAAAACGGTTTAATATAATTAGCTTTAGACATATTTGATGATATTAATAAAAAAGGTCTCTTAGGCATTATCTTTGGAGACTTCCAGTATTTTAAAAAAGATGATTTCGTTAAATCAATTCGTGGTGAACCTGTTTTATAAATTTTTTGTATATGTTTTGGGTAAAATTTTTTCAAGGCGTCCATATCATCATTTCCCCAAACAAAAACTGCTGAAGATTGTTTGATCGTTTTATCTGAATACCTAGTCTTGGAGAATTCATCATAACCTTCCATGTCTAACCCGCTCTCTTCATCTATGCTTGTAATCACATACCCTTGTTGGATTAAGGTCTCATGAAAGTTTATTTTCTCCTCAAATGGTGAAATACATTTAGTGTGAAAAATGCCTGGTGCAAAAAATTTACCTCTAATTCCTCTATCAATTCCACTCATATCTGAAATCACAACTTGATGTCCTTTTGATGCTGCTATAACTGCTAATAACAGTTTGCTATCAAGTTCTCTAGATGAAATTTCAACATTTAGGTAAATATTCATTTTTAAAATTATTTTAATAATTATTTTTAAATCTTACTATTTCAATATCAATCATTAATTAACGGTCTTTTTAATAGCTTCAATCTAATCTGTAATTTTTCTGTAACAAAAATTTTAATTTAATAAAATCTTCTTCATAGTCTATATTAACAGTTTCTTTTTTTTCTTTTTGAACAAAACCGTAATTTTTTCTTTTTATAAAATTTTTATGATTTTCAAAATCTTTTCTTAAGTATAAAAATAAACATCCAGATGGTCTAAATTGATTATTAATATCTTGCCCCCTAGTAATGGGATCATATAAAGGTGCCCATTCATTTTTTTTTGATATAGAGCCTATTTTATAATTTGTTTTTTCTAAATGAATTAAATTTTGGAAACTTTTATTTTTTTCTAGTATTTTTACTCCTTTTGATATCATATTTTTAGGTCTCAAAGGTGAGGTAGGCTGTAATAATGCAATATATTTATATTTTTTAGAATCATCAATTTTCTTTAGTACATCAACGATAGCTAAATATACTTTAGCATTGTCCCCAGAAATATTTTTAGGTCTTTTAATAAATTTAATTTTTTCTTTCTTGGCAATTTTATGAATAATTCTCGAGTCACTTGATATAACAATTTCATCATTTTTTGCATATTTTTTTGCATATTTAATGGTCCAATAAATTAATGGCTTTCCATTAATTTTTCTAATATTTTTATTTTTTATTCTTTTTGAACCAGCTCTGGCTGGGATAATAATTAGTATTTTACTCATTTTTTTAAAATTTATTTAGACTATATTTATTTCTATCAAAAAATTTTTAATTTATTATTTATTAATTTTTATAAAATTATTATAACTTTCCCAGCTTCCTAGATCTTGCCAATTATTATAATCTATTTGATAAATACCAATTTTCTTTTTTTTCTTTTTTAGTCTTAAAATAAAATCATCCATATCTAATTTCTGATTTTTTTTTAAAAGTTTTAATTCTTTTCTATTTATTAAATAAAGTCCTGTATTGAATAAAAAGTTATAGCTAGGTTTTTCTTTAAATCCTGAAAATTTTTTTTTATCATTTAATAAACAAACTCCATAAGGAAACTTAATTGATTTTTTTGAAGAAACAATTGTAATGTCATTTTTGTTTTTTGTATGAAAATTTAAAACATTATTATAATTTTCACTTACTACAGTGTCACAATTAGATACAAAAAATAAATCTTCTTTTGAATCTTTAAGATAGGATAAAGATCCAGCTGTACCTAATTTTTTATTTTCTTTAATTAGATTACAATTAATTTTATTTCTATACTTTTTAAAATGATCGTTAATTATCTGGTGTTTATAATTGGTTGTAATATAGAAATTATTAATTTTATAATTTAAAAATTTTGATACTATTAAATCAATTACCGTATCATCACCCATAGGTAAAAGAGGTTTGGGAAAAATTTTTGTGTACGGTTGCATTCGAATTCCCTCTCCACCAGCCATTATAACAACACCTAACTTTTGTGAATATTTTTCAATTTCATCATTCGAGTTATAAAGATCTAATACATCTTCTAAATAAAAAATTTTGGTAATTTTTTTTTGCTTGTTTACTACAGGAATTAAAGTAATTTTTTCTTTTAAAAAAATCTTTCTTATCTTTTTTTTATCAATTTTATTTTCATGAATAAAAATTGGTTTTTTGTTATAAATGTTATTGATTGAGCTTTTTAAATTAAATCCTTTTATAATTGATTTTCTAATATCACCATCACTTAATGTGCCAACTAATCTACCATTATCATTTACAACTATTATAGTTTTAGCACCATGTTTATTTAAAATTTTTATTGCCTGTCTGATATTTGAGTTTACTAAAATTTGCATAATTTAATTGTAATAATTATATTTAGGCTATATTAAGACGCCATGAAAGTATCAGTTTTTGGATCAGGATCAATAGGTTTAAGACATTTAACTAACTTAATTAAACTTAAAAAAGAATTAAAAATTACTTCAATTTTTAGCTATGATATAAAGAACAAAAAAAAATTTTTAGGTGAAAGTAAAAAATTTGTATTTACTCAAAATTTAAAAGAAGCTGCAGAAAATTGTGATGTTGCATTTATTTGTGTACCAACGCATCTCCACAACCAAACAATTAATAAGATACTAAAATATACGAAGTGCCATTTTTATATAGAAAAACCTTTATCCAGTGAAATTAAAGGTTGTCTTAAAACCTTAAAAAGAATTAAAAAGATAAAAAAAAAAATTGGAGTAGGTTACATGCTTGTAAATCACCCAATCATATTAAAATTACAATCATTAATAAAACAAAATAGAATTGGAAAAGTAGTTTTTGCAAGAGCAGAATGTGGATTTTATTTGCCTAATTGGCATCCTTGGGAGGATTACAGAAAATTTTACATGGCACATAAAAATCAGGGTGGTGGTGTTTTGCTTGATACAAGTCATGAGATAAATTACTTACAAAGATTATTTGGTAAAGTAAAAAGTATTCAAGGATTGGTAGGTAAATTTTCTAATCTTGAAATCACCAGTGATGATTTGTCTTTATCAATTTTAAAATTTAAAAAAAATAATATAATTGGCCATGTTCATTTAGATCTTTTACAATTTGAAAAATCAAGATCATTTAAAATTATTGGAACAAAAGGTGTTATAGAGGGATCATTGGCTACCAATAGAATAAAGATTTTTGAAAATAATAAAAAAAAATCAATTGAAAAAAAATTAAATTACAACTTTAATAATATTTACTTTACTCAACTACGACAATTTTGGTCTTTAATTAAAAATAAAAATAGTAATTTATCAACAGGTGATGAAGCTTATCATACAATGCAAATAATTGAGGGAATAAGAAAATCTAATAAGCTTGGCAAAAAAATTTTAATTAAATAAAATTAAACTAAATCTCTAAAATTTTTTTTCAAATTGCATTTATAAGAAATAATTTTATTTGCTATTTTTTTAGGAGTATTACTCTTATAAAAAGGACTTCCAATTTTAAATAATTTTTTTTTATCAAAATTAAGAGCTTTATTAATATTTTTTATTATATAATTTTTTTCATATTTAGAATTGAGTATATTATTAGAAATAATCCTACCTTCTTGTCGGTTGCCAATATTGATTGTCGGTATTCCAAGACTAGGTGTTTCAAGTACTCCACTTGATGAATTTCCGATTACTAAGCTTGAAATTTTCATTAAAGAAATGTAATTCAAATGACCAAGGGACAAATAAAAAAATGTATCTTTATTTTTTTTTGTAAAATTTACTACTTTATTTTTAATAACTTTATTTTCATGATCAAAATTTGATGAAGTAAAAATTTTAATTACGTTTGTAAATTTTTCCAATGCAGATAATAAATTAGAAATTTGATATTCAGATTTTTTCTTTTCTAAAGTTGTTGGGTGAAAAGTAATAAGAAATATTTTTTTATCTAACTTTATCTTAAGTTCATTTTCAAGAGTAGATCTTGATTTTAATTTTGTATTTTTAATTGAATATGCACCTAATCCTCCATAATTAAAAATTGTTTTTGGGCTTTCACCTAATTGAATTAACCTTTTTCTATAATCGTCATGAATTGGAAAATGTAAATGTGATAATTTTGAAATTGAATGTCTAATAGAGTCGTCAATAGCTCCTGTAGTGACTTCACCACCATGAATATGGGCTATAGGAATTCTATGAGACATTGACGCAATAGCACAACCTAGTAATTCATATCTATCACCTAGAATAACTATTTTTTCAGGCTTTATTTTATCTAAAACGTTAGAAGTAGTGATTATTGATTTAGATATATAATTAGATATATCTTTTTCAAAAAAATTATTTTTAAGAATTCTTTTTTTTATAATGTTTTTTTTTAATCCATCTTTTTCAATTTCTTTAATTGTACTACCAAATTGTTTACTTAGGTGAGATCCAGTTACTAATACAAAAACTTTTATATTTTTATTTTTCTTAGTCTCAAGAATAACATTTCTTAACAAACCGTAATCTGCTCTTGAGCTAGAAATGAACAAAATTTTTTTCATGTTTTATTTTATAAATTGGTCTTTTTTAAAATTATTGTAACTTTTTTTTCCTAAAAATTTTTTTAATTTAAAGGGTGAAACCCCATTACCAGGTCTTTTTGTTGTAACATTTTTATAACTAAATATTTCACCTTTTTTAATATCCTTGCTTGCTACAAGAGATTTTCTAACTAATAGTTTAGTTTTTTGTTCACTATTTGTAATTATTTTATCTTTCGCTCCTAGCATATTTTCTGTGTCTCTAATGTATTTAACCATCTTAATTAACTCCTCAGGTTCAAGACTTGCCTTATGATCAGGACCTTTCAACTTTTTTGATAAGGTAAAATGTTTTTCAATAACTTTACATCCCAGCGCAACTGCTATTGCAGGAGTAATTATACTTGAAGAGTGATCGGAGTAACCAACTTTATATCCTAATTTTTTAAGTTTTTTAATAAAATTAAGATTTAAATCTTTTAAATTTGCTGGATAGTCAGAAGTACAGTGTAAGATTATAATATTTTCTTTTCTTTTTTTAAGTACTTTAACAGCTTGTTTTATTTCTTCAAATGTAGCCATTCCTGTTGAAAGTAAAATCTTTTGTTTCAATTTTGAAATTTTTTTTAAGAAAGGATAGTTTGTTATTTCACCAGATGGTATCTTTATGTAATCAAGTTTATATTTTTGTAATAAATCTAAACTTTTTTCTTCAAAGGCTGTGCTTAAAAATTTAATCTTTTTTTTTTTTGAATAATTTATTAGTTCTTTATGATTAGTTTCTGTTAATTGATATTTTTTTAACATAGAATACTGGGAAACATTCTTTTTTAAATTTTTTCGTTGATAAACAGCAGTTTTAGTTTTTTTTAATATTAATTTATCAACATCAAACGTTTGAAATTTTACGTAATTTGCTCCAGATTTTGATGCTACATCAATTAATTTTTTTGCTAGATTGATGTTGCCATTGTGGTTTACTCCAGCTTCAGCAATTACAATTGTCTTATTTTTTTTTGAGCTCAAATTTAAATCCTTTAAGATTCACATACACACTCTCATAATTTTTATAAGAAAATGCTTTTATTTTTTTTACAATATCAGTTTTTGAATCATTTAAATTAATTTCTCTTGCAATTTCAAACTCTTTTTTTGTAAATGCCTTTTTTTTCCACTTAAATCTTACATCAATTTTTAATTTTTTTTTTAAAATATCATTTATAAAACTTTTAGCTTGTTTGATAATGCTTTTGTGTGTCATATTTATTAATTTTTCTAAGGTTAATTTTTTATATGATATTTTAAATTTATTTACTTTTAAGATTTTCCCATTATCAAATTTATCATTGATTATATGAACGGTGGTTCCATAATGACTTGACTTATCAAGTAAAGCAAAATTGTAACATCCAAAACCAGGGTATTCGGGTGGACCAGGATGAAAATTAAAGGAGTTTTTTTTTATCTTTTTTCGCACATTTTTGTCAATATACTTTGAATTCAGAAAAGAAATCAAATAATCATATTTTTTTTTAATTTTAATTATTTTTTTTTTACTACTATCAATGTGGTCAAAATTTACTTTTTTTAATTTTAAATATTCAATTAATAGCTTTGACACTTTATGATTATAATTAGTTACGATTAATAGCTTCATAAAATTTTTTAATGTGGCTTGAAATCTTATCAACATCAGAATTTGAGATATTGTCATCAGATGGTATGCATAAGGAACTTTTATATAACTTATGGGCATTTATGATATTATAAGTTTGAAATTTTTTAAGATGAATCTGTAAATTTAGAGGACGCCATAATCTTCTAGTTTCAATTTTTTTTTTAGATAAACTTTTACTTAATTCATATATTTGCCTAAAATTAAGCTTTTCGAAAGTTATAACATTCATCCAATAATTAGTTGTTGTTTTAGTATCATAGGTAAGAATATTTATATTTTTTGAATTCTTAAAATTAAGCAAATATCTTTTATAAATATTTTTTCTTTTAATAATTTTTTTTTTTATTTTTCTCAATTGAGAAATTCCTAAAGCTGCACATATACTATTCATTTTATAATTGTAACCACACTCATTATGAATATAGTTAAATGTGTCGTCTTTAGCTTGATTTGCTAAATATTGTGCTTTTTTATAAATTTTTTTGTTGTTTGTGATAATTGCACCTCCAGATCCAGTAGTAATAATTTTATTCGCATTAAAAGAGAGGCATCCAATGTCACCAAGACTTCCACAATGATTATGCTTGTTTTTTTTAGTAAATGATCCTAATGCTTCTGCAGCATCTTCCAAAATATATATATTTCTTTTTTTACATAGAGTTTTTAACTTAGTAAAATCACAAGCTCTTCCCCACATGTGTGCAATTATGATAACTTTTATAACTTTTTTTGTTTTTGTGTTTATTGTTTTCTTATTTTTGAATTTTGTTTTATTTTTAATAAAATCAATTACATCCTCAATTTTAATATTATGGTACTGATCTACATCAAAAATTATTGGTTTAGCGCCTAAATATAAGATTGGATTAACAGTAGCAATAAACGTTAAAGAGGGAACAATTACCTCTGTTTTATCATCTACACCCAAAATTTTTAATCCTAAATGTATAGCTGATGTTCCAGAATTTAAAGCGACTGAATATTTAGTTTTACAAAAATTTGCCAAATTATTCTCAAAGATATTTACTGTTTTAGAAGAAGTTGAAATCCATTGACTTTTTAAAACATTATTAATTGATTTAATATCGCCTTTATCTATATGAGGTACTGATAGTTTCATATTATTTTGTATAATAATTTTTATACCATAACACTGTTTCTTTTAATTTTTTTTCAAAGTTATGTTTTGTTTTAGTGTAACTTATACTCCTTTTCATATCTGGTCTTCGTTTTTCTGGAGAATTATCTTTTTGTATATTTGAAGAAATTAATTTATTTTTTGAATTAAGTATCTTTTTAATTTTTTGAGCAAGTTGCATTATTGAAATTTCTTTTTCAGGAGATCCAATATTAAAAATTTTTTTTGATGAATTTTTATTATGTGAAATATTAAAAATCAATTCAATAGCAAAATCAATATCACAGAACGTTCTTTTATGTTTTGAATTATTAATAATAATTTTTTTTTTTTTATATCTTAAGATTTTCTTTGTTAATTGAGGAATTACATGAGCAAATCCCATTTGTGAACCAAAAATATTATGGGGTCTAAAGATAACAAAATTTAATCTAGAATAATTCAATAAATGTTCTCCAACAATTTTTGATAATAGATAAGATGACCTTGGATTAAAATCTTTGGATATTAAAAAATCTATATTTTCCGGTGTAGGATATTTAGTTAATTTTTTTTTTAGAGTATAAGCATAAACCTCACTTGTTGAAGTAAAACAAATTTTTTTTAATTTTTTTTGTCTTTTGGAGAAATTAATTAAATTAATAGTTGTCAAAATATTCTCTTTTAAAGTAACAAAAGGATTGTCTATAACTTTTTGAACTCCCAATATGGCTGCAAAATGATAGATATAGTCGAAATTATAGATTTTCAGATAGTCTAAAATATATTTTAAATCTTGTTTAATTAATTTTACGTTTTTGTTTTTTAATATCCCTAATAGATTTTTATCTACTGTTTTTTTTGAAAAATTATCAATTATGTAAACTTTATTTTTTTTATTTTTTAACAATCTTTCCGCGAGTTTAATTCCTATAAAACCAGCACCGCCTGTAATTAAATACTTCATAGTTGACTTGATCCTATAAAATAGCTTTCATAGTTTTTATCATTAAAAATTTTTGATCTTTTTTTTTTTTCAAGAACATGATTTAAATCTAAAATTAAAGAATTTCTTTTATAAGAAATATTTAATTTTTTAAATAATTGATGCTTAATTAAATAAACATAGACATCAAAATTTCTTAGATCTTTTTTTTTTATTGAAAAATTATCTATATACTCCCAATAGTTGACCAAGGGATCATAGAAGTTCAACTTACATCTCATTTTTTTAAAAAAATCAAACACTCCCTCAGCAGGCGAGTGTCTTGTATCATTTGTGTCCTCTCTGTAGCTAACGCCAATAAGTAAAACTTTTTTACCAAATATTTTTTTATTAAATTTTTTTTTAATTTCAGACATTACATCTAAAGTCATTTTTTGGTTTACCCTCACAGCACTACTGCCTATAGGAAAATCAAATTTTTCGTGAAAGACTTGTTTGGACGACGCTTCTCCAAAAAGTGGATCTTTTGTTAAACAGTATCCACCAACTCCTATGCCTGAACGCATTATATTGTTATGAGTTTTTCTCTGTCTGATGCAATTTAAAATTTTTTCTAAATCAAGATTATTCTTTGAGCAAAATTTTCTCCATTCCTCAATAAAAGCGATATTTGTGGCTCTATAACTATTTTCTATAATTTTGCATGTTTCAGACTCACTGGGTGAATCAAATTGAATAATTTTTTTAGGATTTAAATTAAAGATATCTTGAAAAATTTTTTTTGTAATTTGAAAGGACTTTTCATTTTTTGATCCAATTATTCTTTCAACATTTTTCATTGATGAATAATAATCTTTTCCAGGTGTAATTCTTTCAAATGAATGACAAAGATGAAAATTTTTAATTCCTCTTTTTATTAAATTCTTTTTAATTAAAGGTTCCAAGATTTTATCTGTTGTACCAGGAGGTAGTGTAGACTGTATAATTATTAAACAGTCGTTTTTGATTTTTTTTGAAATTTGATCTATATTTTTTACATAGTTTTTAAGGTTAACTCTATTTGTACCAAAATCAAAATCACAGTTTGAGCAAACAAAAACTATGTCAGCTTCTCGGTACTCATGGTCATCGGTTGATACTTTTATTCTGTTTTCTCTAATTAGCTTTAAATAAAAATTAGAGAAATCTTTGTCATCAACTATATTTGGATTTTTTTTTGAGTTTATGTTTTTTATTATTTTTAAGCCTCTGGGTGATTTTTTTTCAAGTCCTACCACGTTGTATATATATCTATTATTTTTTTTTGCTCCTGCACAAAAAGTCATCATAGCTAAACCGACATACCCTAAGCCTTGAATTACAATTTTCTTCATTTAATCATCTGCTCCATCCTTATTAACTGTATGTCTTAATACCCAATTTTTTTTGATTTTTTTCCAAATATGAGGTGATCTAAACTTATTCAATCTTTTAAAAAAATCTATTTTTTTGATATCTAAATACCTCATTATCTCATCAAAATATATATTAGGAAATTCTCCATCATATTTTGCAATTAATTTTTTTCCTTCCTCGACTGTTATATGATTATTTCTTAATTCTTGGGAAACGTCATACGTTGCTCTCCCTATTCCAAATTTAATGAATGTTGTATAATAATGTAAATCATCAATTTTATCATCTATACTATTATATTTACTGTATGTGCCTTGAGTTCTATATGGTCTAGGCCTAAAACCACAGTTTTCGACTGCATAATAATAAGTTTCTTGTGGAATCCATTTTAAATAATATCCCAAATAATGAACTTCTATATTTGTCCTAAACAAATCGGTTTCAGCAAGAGGTAAGAAAGTTTTTAGATTTTTGAGTTTTAGATTATGCTTATTTATCAAATCTTTAATTCTTACACCACCTAAATACAAATTATTAAGATTGCTAGAGGTATAATAGGATTTATCTCTTAAAGATACTAGATTATCAGCTATTGGATTTCCATGCTCAGCTTCATTTTCACCAAAAAATACTAAAGGTATCTTATATTTAGCTGCAATTTGTGTAGCAAATATTTTTTGACCCAACATAAAAGTTTGAAATGGATGCATTAAATTCATAATTCCTAATTTTGTTAAGTACTTCATTGTATATTCATCTCTTTTAGCTGAAATATTTGTTAGATTGTCAGTTTTGATCCAATTTTTAAAATTTTGGTATCCATAATCTGTATAAAGTATAGGGGGCCAAGTAACCGTAAGAGGATTCATTCCAAATTCATTTTTTAAAACGTGTGAGGCGTAACAACTATCTTTTCCTCCACTCCCAGGAACTATACAGTCAAATTCACCATATTTTCCTCTATGTTTTTCTAAAAGTTTTAAAAGTTTTTTTTTTCTTTCTTTGTAATTTATTCTTAATTTCATCCTAGAATATTTCCATGAGTCAGAAATTTTATTTTTATCAATACTAAGTGTCTTTTTTTTAGTGTCCTTATTATGATAAAATTCTATCGCAGAATTTGGGCGTTGATTGGATATTAAACTTTTTTTACAAAAGATAACTTTTTTAGGTAAACCAAAATATGCCTTTAGAGTCATACAAGCCTATTGATTGTTTTTAATAGATCAATACCATTTGATCCACTTTTCTCTGGATGGAATTGAAGTCCAATTATATTATCTTTTTTAATCCCTGAACAAAATTTTTGCCCATTGTAATTAGTCTCAAAAATATTTTGCTTTATATCTAAAGGTTGACAATAATATGAATGAACAAAATAAAAACTTTTTCCTGAAAATTTATCTAACAATTTTGTTCTTTTTTTAATTAAAATATTATTCCAATTCATGTGAGGAACGATTTTTAATTTTGTTTTACTAAATGGTAAAACTTTGCCCTTTAATAAACCTAGGCCTTTAGTGTGTCCAAATTCTAAACTTTCCTCAAAAAGAAGTTGCATTCCAAGACATATTCCAATTAAAATATTATTCGAATCATTGTTTAAAAACTCTTTAATTTCATTAATAATTTTCATATCTTTTAATTTTTTCATTCCTGACTTAAATGAACCTACACCCGGCAAAACAATAATATTATAACTTAATAAACTTTCTTTTTTTGAAATAATTTTAACTTTACAACCAATTAATTGGTATGCTTTAGAAATACTATGTATATTATTTATTTCTAAATTAATAATTCCTACTTTTATTTTAGAGTCTAACAAAAATATTATTCCTTGTTAAAAATAGTTTTAATTTTTTCAAAATATTAGTTGTTGGCATCATTTTCGAATTTTCTAAAAATTCATAATTTCCTATTTGTTTCTTATCTATTTTATAAGACATAAAACTTTTGTAATGAAACAGTGAAGAAATAGAAACTCCACTAATATTAGTTTTTTTAATTATATCTAAAACGTGATTAAAATTCCCAGCTCCGCCGTGAGCTATAATTGGAACTTTTACGTTGTTGCAAATTTTTTTGGTTAAGGCTATATCAAATCCATTTCCTAAACCCTCAAAGTTAACAGATGTTAAAATTATTTCCCCCACTCCATTATCTTCTAATTTTTTTGCCCAAATACATGGATCAATTCTTGAAAGATCTCGACCATTAGAACTTGATATAAAATATTTACTTTTTATTTTAATACATTCCAAATTTGAAACTATTGTTGATCTCCCAAAAATTTTTGAAGCCTTTTTTATAAGTTTAATATTTTTAATTGCTGCGCTATTTAAAGAAACCTTATCAGCACCATGATTTAACATTTGTTCGATATCATTTAAATTTCTTACTCCTCCACCTACTGTAAGTGGAATAAAAATTTTTTCTGAGGTTTTTTTGATGTATTTACCTAAATTATTTGTGCCATATAATGTTGCTACATTATCATGATATATGATTTCATCTGCTCCTTGATGATAGTAAGTATTAGCAAAATTAATGGGATTCCCCAAAATCCTCAAACCCTCAAGATTTATTCCTTTTATAAGATTTCCATTTTTTATATCTAGCTTAGGAATAATTCTAATGAATTTTTTCATACATAATATTTTTGCAAATATACAAAATATTTAAAGAAAAAGTTTAAATAATTTAAAAATCTAAATAGAAAATATCAATTAATTTTAAAAATTTTTTTCAGTGCATAAATCAAGCCAATTGAGCTATTAGTACTGGTCAGCTGCACGCATTACTGCGCTTCCACATCCAGCCTAT
>MDSZ01154705.1_pt1 | contig 32627 bp, 45 predicted proteins | sample 811201 | NCBI WGS metagenome assembly MDSZ01 (sample SAMN05326647, study PRJNA326480) | marine metagenome | isolation source: seawater | place: Indian Ocean: North | collected 2010 | reverse complement strand
ATTTGATATCTACCACGTTCTCTCATAGCATTACTTGTGAATATACCTACAACATTATCTGCTGTTTGTATTTTACTAATACCACCTGCAATATGATGATGGTCAAATTCTATTTCTTCCACAGCACTTCTGTTCAACTGAGATGCTGTTACTAGTAATAAATTTCTTTCCGCCGCTAAGTTACGCAACTCTTCAGAAACAAATTTATCCTTGATAAATGTGTTCTCTGCACTTACTTTACCACTAATTGGCATCATGAGATCCAAGTAATCAACAAGTAAGCAATCAACTTTTATACCTGCTTGTATCTCATATTCACGCAAAAATGCTCTGATGTCATTGGTTGTTACACCACTTGGCATATATTTTACACGGAATTTGCCTGATCCTTTACCTTTCATGCGAACTTTTAAGTCTACATCATCCATGTTTTTCATTATCTCTTTAGTACTATAACCAGATATCATACTATCTAATCTCATACTAATCAATTGTTCGCTCAATTCTAAACTGATATAAACTACATTAAGTCCTGCAAGACTCCAATTCACACCAAAGTTTTGCAAGAACAAACTTTTACCTGCGCCGGAGCCTCCTGCGAATATTGTGATTTCGCCTCTGTTCAACCCACCGTACAGTTTCTGATCTATTCCTTTCCACCCTGTGCTTACTGCTCCTGCTTGTTTCTTTATCCATTCCAATCTCTCCTTTGGATTTTCAAAATATTCAAGACCTAGATCTTTTACCAATCCAGTCTGTACTGCTTTTTTAATTTTTTCTTCAACACTACCATAATCTTTATTTTCTAAAAGATCTGTGCTTTCAATAATTGCTTGTTCTAATGCTTTATGTCTACAGAATGTTTCAAATTCATCCATAAACCAATTTTGATGATCTGGAGTAATATTAACAAGTGCTTCAAAATCAGCACCGCCCACAGCATTTATTTGATCTATTGTAGGCAGAGAATTATAATCTTTACTATGAGATACTAACAATTCAACTGTAGGTTTATACTTCCTGGAAAAGAATTCAGGATTGACAATGTTTTGACATCTTGCAAATAAATCAGAATCGCTGATTAAAAATTGCAAAAACAAATACTGTATATCTTCGTTGTAATCTTTTATTTCACTCATAATTAATAATCAAAGAATCCTAATTTACGCATGTTTTTAGAGACCTTATTAACATACTTACTATATACCTCGTCTGTCAATATATTATTTTCGGCAAATGGTTGTTCAAAATTGTTTTCTTTTATTACTCTTTCTACTGTAGGTCCATACCAATGATTGCCTGTAATTAAATATTCTTCACTGACTTGTCTTAGTGTATCATATGCAGGACAATGACTTCTTTCTAATGCAATTATTTGTCCTTGCGATCTCATACATTGCAAATAGCATGAAAATACGTTGCTTACAGTTGCTCTTAAATTATTCTTTTCTCTATTTGGTTGTAGTTCCTCATACAATTTTAATTTTTCTTTTTGTTCTTGTATTTGATCAAAGAACCATCCTGGCGTATTTTCTCTGTATTCATCATCTTCTATATACATATCGCCTGTTTCACCACAGAAGTTTACATAACAACCAAAGTCTTCTACCCAAATTGTTTTGTTATCTGGGTGAGGCAATTCCAATATGAATATGGAATTTTGAAAATAACTTTCTATTCCTTCCTCACTTGGCTTACCAAAACCTCTGCAATACTTTAACCATTGTGTTAGAACTCTTTCTATACTTGCATATTTTTGATGTACAGTTGCAATTTGATCAAAGTATTCTATTTTGGACCAGGCATCCTTTGCATTACTATGTCCTGCAATCTTGTCAGTTCCTACAATGCAAAGATTTTTTATTCTTGACATTTATTTAAGTCTCCTATATGCATATATTTATTTCCCTTTTATATCATTTTAGATTTAACTTGAATCTTAATTTTATTATTTGTTGCACAATCTATAATACTTTTTATAGTTGCAAGTCTGCCATACCTCAAAACTGCATCTGCGGCATCCTTACAACTTGTATGCCAGTCTGGAAAACTTACTTCCCACCCTAACTCTAATGCTTGATCAATTAATTCAACACCTGCTTTATCTTTATCAGGACAAACAATTACTCTCTTACCCAATTTGTCAATCAAATGTGCTTGTTCTGGCGTTACACTATTACCCATAATGCTTACACCATCAACCATAATTGCATCAAATACACCTTCTGTGACAATAACTATTTCTCTGTCAGTGTCTGCAAACTTGTCTACGTTAAACACATATCCTGGTTGTAGTTTATGCAAGTATTTAGGAGTTTGCTTGTTAGGCGGATCTATGTGTCTTGCTGTCCAGCCTACTAACTCATTGTTGTATGTGAAAGGCACAACAACTCTTCTCTTGTTTTGAACATCAGAAAAATGTAATAGTGGATATAAGTCTAGTATGCCTCTTTGCTTTGCATAAACTTTTAGTTCATGATTGTCATCTAATGTGCTAATCATTTCTACATCCGATGGCAAGTCTACTTTTTCAAAATGCTTAAAATTGTAAACATAATTGTCAACGTCTATGTCTTCAAACTCATCACTATTTTTCATAAGTTCGATTGTGACATTGTGTATTACATTTTTGTCAACACCTAATGCTTCTGCTAAGTCTTTATATTTTTTACCCAGATGAGGACTAGGTGTCCAGCCTGTTGTGTAATTGCAATTAAAACAATGATAACTTATTTTAGGACCACTAGTAATAACACCACCACGTTTACGAGTATCACTACACATAGGACAATTAAAAGTACGCCACCCACTAGGAGTAGTATTACTTCTTATTGGTAAGTGGTCAAGAATAAGTCTATGTACTGTTTCAACAATCTGTTCGATCATGCCTATATTATAGCATGTAAGAGGAAAAAGTCAACTAGTTTCTTAATAAAACTTTTGAGATACTGCCCGAAGTAGGTTTGCTAACTACTCTAATCCAATTACAACTAACAACAAATGTAGTATGATTTATCACACTACTATTAGAAATATCCATATTCTGGATATTGAACCAATCTTTACTGTCGTCTTCATTGTCAGGAGTGCCTGTAATGCAACTACCTTGAACAGTTACTTGTCCTGTGTATGTATCAGGATAAACTGCGATTGTGTGCTGACTATCAGTAAAATTCTTTTCTATGTTTCCGTACAATGCACTACTAACCAAAATGTTTGCGGCATCACCTAACATAGTGTTTGCAGTTTGTATAAATGTTGTGTTGGTTTGAGTAGCAACTGGATCTTGGACAACTTGGTCTGTAACCTCTATCTCAAATCTGACATTGTTATTGTGATCGCTATATAAAGGTCTGCTTTCTATTTCACTGTCACTTCTAGTTAGATATATCCAATATAAACCTCTTTCTATATTTTGTAAGTCACCATCTGTTAAAAGAAGTTTTGCTTTACCTAAATCCATGTTTACTTCCAAAGTTTTAGTTACCAATCTCTTTTTATTTGTGGGATTGATAATAGATGCTCTAAGAGTATCAGAATATAAGTTCTGTGGTTTTCTATCTCTATTTGTTACATTGAAAATGAACTCATTTGTTACACCTTTATGTGCTTTTAATTTTCTATTATTCATAGGTCTGTTATCCAGTAATATGCTTGTAGATGTTATTGTAACATCAATTTCATTGTCATAAATGTATAGTCCTTGACTAAAGTTGCTCATAACTGTATTTATCTAAAATTTAATTTGGTAAATAACTATTGAATGGAACCTATCAAAGAAGAATTAGAATTTTTAACCGGCATAAAATATTCAGGGAAAGAATATGTTGGTATTGTGGTCAATCAAGATAATCAAATACTTACATTTTATGATGTAGACACAATACCTAATCTTACATTGAGAAAAGAATTTTTAGAACTAGGTCAAATTTGGTGGTGGGAAAGTAACCGGCAACTTCCTATAGATGTATTCTTACATTATGAAATGAAACAATTTCATTCTTGCTTAAAAACTTTTGCTACTAAAGATGTTGAAATATTATTTGGTCCTGTAACAACGTTACAGAATTTAATTAAGAAAAGGATAAAGAGAAGAACGATTCAGTTGGTGCAGAAGGTAGACGACTAACCTTCACAAATCAAATTTAACTGCACAATTATAGCCACTGCGTAACCATAACTATGAGACTTTTTAAAGAAGTATGTATCATCATTTGGTTTTACCCAAACATCTTGTTCAATCTCTTGCCAAGACTTACCAACTAAATATCTTTTACCTGGCCTGATCATTGCCAATATCATTGCTAACTGGTCTATACTTGTGGGTGGATGTTGCTTTACTATGTCCCAATGATTGTTGATGTGGAATAGTTTTTCAACTATTTCTTCATGCTGGAATAGTTCCCACATAGGTTCTGTGTTTAGCAGTTTATCTAAATGTGCATTGTCTTTTACATCTTTGTAAATGCTATTGTTCAATACATCTAATTTAAACCAACCTTGTTCTTCTGCATCTTTGTGATCGATTGTGCTGTATCCTTCAACAGGATCAAACGGAATGTTTTGTATATAAACACCTGTGTTGTGTTTGCTAAATTCGTTGTTAGAAAAAATACTTGCGGGAGTATGCTTTACTAATTTTAGTAAATCATCTCTGTTTGCCATATCAATATCTACGTCAAAATCAATCTTCACTAAACAATAAACTCCACTTCATTAATTTTTCTTTTTTCTCTTTAATTCTATCTGCAATTTGTTCATCTGTAACAAGGCCACTTAACTTTATAATTTCAATCATACACATTACATCACCAATTTCATCTTGTAGGTTTCTTATGTATTTTGTTTTGCCTTTGCTACGAATAACTTTGCTACATGCTTGTATTAGTTCTCCACATTCTTCTGCGGTAATAACTAACATCTCTTCCTGTTTTTTCATACAATAATTTCAGCAATTTTATCTGCTAGGTTCCTAAACCATTCTGCATCGTGTCCTTTAGTTGTTTCTGCCGCTGTTCCTACTCTAATACCAGAAGTTTCAGTAAACCCTCTTGGATCATTTGGGATACCATTTTTGTTCACAGTAATACCATTTTCTTCTAATAGGTCGGCGGCTTCACGTCCACTGATGTTTTTATTTGTTAAATCTATAAGTATTATATGCGAATCTGTTCCACCTGTCAAGCATTCAAAACCATTTACCATAAGTTGTTCTGCAAATGCTCTAGCATTAGCAACAACATCATGTGCATAAACACTAAACTCCATCTCACTTGCTTCTAAGAAGCATTGTGCTTTTGCGGCAATAATGTTCATTAAAGGGCCACCTTGTGTACCAGGAAAAATTGCACTATTGATTCTTCTAGTATATTCTGGTGAATTCCACAAAATTATACCTCCTCTTGGACCTCTAAGAGTTTTGTGTGTTGTGCTTGTAACAACATCAGCAAAAGGAAGTGGGTTTGTGTATGCCTTACCTGCAATAATTCCTGAATAGTGTGCCATATCAATTAAAAGTTTTGCACCAACTTCATCTGCAATTTGTCTAAATCTCTTCCATTCAATCTGTCTTGGGTATGCACTTGCACCAGCAACAATCATTTGAGGTAAAACACTTTTTGCTTGTTTTTCAATTTCATCATAATCCAAAAAGCCTTCATTGTTTACACCATAATGATGTGCCTCATATATTTTACCTGATATGTTTGGTGGTGATCCATGACTTAAATGTCCGCCACTTGCTAAATCCATACCTAGTATTTTATCACCTGGTTGCAAAAATGCTTGGTAAACGGCTGTGTTTGCATTAGCACCACAATGTGGTTGCACGTTTGCATAGTTGCTGTTAAACAATTTAATTGCAGTTTTAATTGCTAATGATTCTACTTCGTCATAGTTTTGACAACCATTGTAATATCTTTTACCTGGGTAACCTTCGGCATATTTGTTTGTAAAAATAGAACCACACAAATCCATAATTGCCTGGCTAGTATAGTTTTCACTGGCAATTAATTCTATTGTGTTGTCTTGTCTGGTTTTCTCTCGATTGAGAATATCGCTGATTTGTTTGTACATGCGAATATTTATCCTATAGATAATCTTTACTATATTCTTTGTTGGCCTTTGGCTTGTAAAGATGTATAGCATTTGTTTCGGCGTTTCTTACTTTGAAGAGAGTTACATCTGCATTGTAATAATCAAAGTTTGGCCATTTATGTTTTATACTTCTCCAATCTTTCCAACTTCCAGTATCATTAAATTCGCCAACTGATTCCAACTTAATACGTCTTCCGTCCTCTTGTAACACACCATCATTTTTTGCATAATGTGTTGTTAATCTAACTTTTACATTTTTGTCTGTTGTGCCAATGTATAAAAAATCATTGTTATCTTTATCCAACCAAATCCAATATACCAAGGACATATCATTTAAGTCTTCATGTTTGTTTTCTAAAACATTTTTTACAGTGGTATGGATTACATGATGTTCTGGCAATAGTAACATTCCAGGCTCATTTTCATTGCCTAATGCGAGGTGATCAATGTATTGCTGTTCTAGAGGATGTAACATTTAATGCCCAATGTGTACGCCAATTAAAATACCTATAAGTAAAACAAATCCATCAAATACAAAATGCATAATAAATGAAATAGCAAAAATTTCTTTCCAATGTATTTTACAAATGTCTAACCATTCAGCAATTTTTTTCATAATTTTTTAATTTGTCTCAACAAATTATCAACTTCAGGGTCATTTAAATGTCCTACAACATCTTCAGTAATAGGTGTTGTGTAACATAAGTCTTCGTTCTTATCCAAAACAGCCAACTCCCATTTACCCTCAGGTCCACCGTAAGTGTATGGTCCTTGAATAACACTTGCACCATAACCATTTGGAAACTTATAAATTTTCTGTCTATGGTTACGTTTATCAGTGAGATCTGATACTAAATATTCTTCCATTATTTAATTCTCATCTGATACCACATGACAGCAACAGTCAGCATACCTGCGGTAATTAAAAATAACCATGCCAATATTTCCCATTGTTCTACTGTCATAATTTTTCTCCTATCTCAAAACCTCTGAAAGTTTTAAATCTTGGAAAACGCAAACTCCAAGTATCTTCAGCATCTTGAGATTGTGTTGCGGCATCGGCTCTAATCTCAACCAATTGTCCTAAAACTTGATCTTGATTTGACCAAATGTCTTCTCTATCTTGATCTGTTAAGCCACTGCCAACGTTAAGATGGAAGAACTTACCATCATCTTCACCTTCTACAATAAGTGCACCAAGTAGTCCTTCGTTACGACCTGTGCCTTCTTCTAAACCTACAACTGTAAGTGTTACTTCTATAAAAGGTTTAACTTTTAACCAAGCATGGCTACGTTTACATTTGTAACCTTCATGTATTGGCTTGATCATAAGTCCTTCGTAACCTTTATCTAATGCTTCTTTGTTCATAGCATCAAACTGTTCTGTGCCTTCTGGTGTATTAAAATTAACCAGTGTAGCATCTACCACAGTAATGTTGCTGTCAAAGTCTAAGGCAAGCATTCTTTCACGTCTGTGAAATGCATTAAGTTCAGTGCCACCAGCATTGAATTCATCTAGTGTCAGCATATCAAACAATGCCAAGTAGGCATCTTGTGTCTGTGCACCTTCTTTTCTGTGCACCTGCTTCATTAGACTTTGAAAGTCCTCACTCATTACTTCGCCATCGAATACCAAATTATTAAACTCTGGTTTGCTGAGTGCTTCTTCGATATGTGGGAAGTTGGAAAGTAGTTTCCCGTTTCGGCTATGTAAGGTTGCACTATTGTTTTGCACAATAGCAATAACCCTAACGCCATCGTATTTGTATTCAACATAACATTCACCAGTAATCTTCTTGGGGTGTTTAGCACCATCATGTGCCAACATACAACCAAATACAGGAATAGTATCCTTCTGCACATTGTTGATAGTTTTTTCACTTACACCACAACGGAGATCTTTAATTAGTATTCTTCTGTACCAATCATTCCATTGTTCTTGTGTAGCCTTAGCCATAGCAATTAGAATAGCATCTCTGGCCGCATGTCCTGTAAGTTCTCTTTGCTCTAAGTCTCTAGCAAGTTTATCAAAGTCCTCGTTGCTAAGACCTTCGCCTGTTGGATCTTTCTTTACAGGAACTTGTTGGACACCAAATGTTATCATAGGGTCAAGTGCAAGTCTGGCTCCCCAAACAAATGTGTCGTTATCAATATTATCAGCAATAACAGACTCTTTGAAAAGTCTGCTATTATCTGATTCTAACTTTTGAATTATGTTCCAAGGGTTCATTTAGACTCCTCAAGTTTTTGTTGAACAATAGCGGCATCAACATCATCCTGTGTCCACAACTTAACACCAGATATCTTTTCAACTTTTGTGATAGATATCTCGTTGTTGTCACCATAACCAGTCTCAACAACATATCCTTCAGCGGCAATTTTTTCCAATAAGTTCAAAGGAACCATTAATCGCCCATAACCTTCAATTTGTGCGTATTGCTTTTTAGCCATTACCAACCTCTTGTCCAACATGAATAAGAATCAGGACAGTCATACTCACCACAACAACATTGACCATTTTCTTGATCAATGTAATCATCCTCTCCTGGTAGTGGTGGTCTGACATCGTCCAGTGTTAATTCTGCATACTGCTTTGCAACTTTTACTTTTCGCTTGTTATTGCTAATGACGGTATGCATTACAGTAATCCTTCTTCAGCGGCTTCTGACCATGTACCAACACCAACATGGTCCATTTGAATTTGTTTGCCGAATTGCCTTTCGAAAAAATCTGCTAATCGATTAAATTCAGCATAGTGTGATTTGCTATCGGTGGGTTTCACATCCATGTACACGTCGGCGTCAATGTAGTTCCAATTAACGTCACCATTTGCTTGGATGTTTTCGGGGTTGTTTACAGCCTTTTCAAATGCTTCTCTAATATTCAATATATACTCCTATTTCCTAACTATGTATATATAATAGCAAATTTTGCAGTTTTGTCAACCGAAATCTTAATCTATATTGCTATTTGCAAGGTATATTTCCACATTTCCGTTATATTCTGTGGTAATTCCGTGCATAATCAGGTCCACTAAACCGTCATTATTGATATCATTCATAAACCCTAATGAGTCTTGTAAATCCTCAGAGAATGTAGGCCATTCACTAGTATCAACTGTAACCAATGTATCTGAACCATCATTTATGTAAACTATTGGTACACCTTTTCTCTCAGGTGTATCTTCGTCCCAATTTTGACTAAATACTGAAGCAACTATATCTCCTCTGCCGTTGCTAGTAATATCCTCACAAGAAAATTCGTTAAAGTTATAATTAATCATTTCTTCCTCTATAGGAGATTCAAATAACTGTAGTTCATTTTCAACTAAGTCTAAGAAGATAAACAGATTAACAGGTGTAGTATCAACTTCTTGATATGACAGTCCTTCCTGAGGTTCTGTGCCATCTATTAGTGCCATAGATTGTATTTTAGGTACTAACAATGTTTTATCATTCATTTGTATCAAACACATTTTGTCAATGTTGCCACCAATGTAGTTTACATTGTTAAATTTAAAAACACCTATATCAGAATAATTACCAGAACCTGTGTTGTTCCAACCTTCCAACTGTACCTTAAACTCTTCTTTTATAAAGTAATCAGCAAAGGATACCCATTCGCCCCCAGATCGTTGTAAAATCTCTACACCGACCTCGCCAGCATTGGTTACTTCATTTGCAATGTATGACACATTGGGTCCAACTAAATGTGACTTTGGACTGAGTTCAGGATAGTAATCAGTGACATTTGCCCAGGCACTACCGTTGTAATTAAATGCTTGAGTACCTACATTGTATCCTGTAAACAACACATCACCTGTTGTGGTAATTTGTACTTCATGTCCCCAGTCAGCAACACCAAGTTGGAAAATTTCGTAACCAGTTTCAGTGCTTAATAATACAACTGGTATAGCACCATTACTGAGTTGATCTTCAGGCTCCCAAGTTGCTCTACCATCTTCGTTGTTCATAGCAAATGCAATGTCTTCCTTGCCATCTCCATTTATATCTGCTACTGCTACTTTTCTTGAAGCACCGGTAAGCGATACATAACTTTCTCCAAACACATTGTAATTGTCTATATCGTAAACACCTCCTGTGCTTACATAGGCAACAATAGCATTTGGCGTATCTGTTCTAACAGAATTACCAAACTCTTCTTGAGAGCACCAATAATGAATAATAAAATCGTCATCTTGGTCTCCATTGATATCTACTGGAATAACAGAACCAATGTTTGGAATCAAGCATTGGTCTACATAGTAACTTTGAATATCTGACAAAATAATTGGATCATCAGAAAAAGTTGCTGTGGGTGGTGGGGTAGGTGGGGTAGGTGGTGGTGTAGGCTCTGGTGTAACTGGTTCAGAACCTCCGCCGCCTCCGCAACCTACAATTAAAAAAATACTACAAAGTATTGCAGGTAAATTATGCATAGATTACTCCTTATGCAGGTTCAATCATAGAAAGCGGAACATTGTATTGTCGTCCTCTCATGGACACAATGGCTTTCTTGATTTTGATGTCTCTAATGACACCATATGTTCGTTTAGTCTTTTGGACTACAAATACGTCGTCGCCAACCTTCAAAGACCTTTTGGCTTGGTTTACCTTAACAGACTGAATGTAATTAGTCAATTGGTTAAGTTCATCAAGACTAAATTCGCCTTTTGAGATTGCTAGTTTAATTTCGTTAATATTCATAAATTACTCCTTTTCCTAACTGTTCATATATAATAGCAAAAAACCAGTTTTTGTCAACCGGTTTTTGCAATTAAGTTATTGAAATAGAATAATTTATTGTATTTCTTTGTTTTTAAAGTCTTCTGCTAGTGGAAATACTCTTGATATTACGTCTGCAACTGCATTGGCAATTTCAATATGCTCTAATTGTGTACCATTAGCACCACGCAATTCAATGTAATGTACCCAACTTCTAAGTGTTCCATTTACATACATTCTGCTTACAGTATTACCTTCAGGCAATACTGCTCTGGCTTGCTCCTTAGCAATACCTTTTTCAATTGCCCAAGTGTATGCATGTCTTGATGCTCTAATAATATCTTTCTGCATTTCTTCCCATTGGTGATTCAATGCAAAGTCGTCAGTTGGAATACTGTTTTGCCTGTTTTTTGGATCTTGTAATCTTGCTTCTCTGATTTCAAAATCTAAATCTTTTGTTGGGTCAGCATATCTTTGACTGAACTCTTGAAAACTAAAACTCCTGTGCCGAAGAATTTGTCTAGCAATATCTCTTGTTGTTTCAATTTCTAAACAAACTGATACCATTTCTAGAGGTGACCAATGTTTGTGTTTCATCAAATACTTGATTAACTTTTCACTGGTTTCGCTGTTCATCTGATTGTTAGGGTTACTTACTCTAGCACAAAAGGCAACAAGTTCTGTTGCACTAGCACTATCTATAATGTAACTACCATCGGATTGACTGTGACTAATTAAGTTTACTTTCATTATTATATTCCTGCCTCAATACATGTTTCCTGTATTTCTTTAGTTTCTTCAGGATTCTTTGCAAACACACTTAACCAAAACTTTGCTTCTATGATATGATTAATCATATTGATCTGTTCATCATTAAGACGTGTTAGCAAATGATCGCCTGACTCTGAAAGATATAAGAGCCAAGGACTTATTTTAGCACTTCGAATATCATACACCGCTCGAGGCGTACTTACATATTTAAAGTAGTCTTGCCATGGACAATCATGTTCTTCTGCCCATTTACTAAGATAAATTATGTTTCTTTCTAATGCTTTAAGTCCTGGTTCTTTCTTTACATACTGTAATAAAAATTCATCGTAAGTTGAATCTTTTGGCCAATCAGCAAGTTTCTTGCCATTCTTTATTAACCATTCTGCAAATACTTCTGGAACTAAATATTCATTGCGAATACAACTTCTACCAAATTTTACAAAGCCTTCATAATATTGACTCATTATAAAGTCTTCTATAGTCTTAGATTTAGTAGAACTTGTATTTAATTCATAAAACAATTGAAACACACGATAGCCTAAACGTACATGTGTCATTTCTCTATCTGCAAATCTTCGTTTCTTTGGACACATATGAGCGGCCAGTGTTCGCTCACTCATAAAACTTTTACCACACCATTTACAGGTTGGCCTATTTTCCAAAGATGTCTTTGATTGTTTTGTCATCGTAGCCGTGCTCAATTGCTAGTTCCTTTAATTGTTCTTTTGTGTTTATACTTAACATTAAATCTATCTCATCACTTTTTAAAAGTGGAAACAGTTCATATAAAAATTCACTTACTTTATCTTTTTTCTTTCTTGTGTTTGGTGGTTTTATATATGGATGAAATTCAATTTTGCCTATACCACTTGCTGACAGCAATAACCATTGTAATTCTGGATGCTTATAAATATCTTCAAAGTTTTTATTAACTAGTTCATTAATCATAAACAAATAATGTGCCGCATTTTTACCTTGCACACTACTAGCATATCTCATCATCATCCATGTGCTAAATGCTTTTTTCTGTTCAGCAGTCAAAGAGTTATACCAATTCTTATTTCTCTTATCTAAATTGGACATTACTTCTTTTAATGGTATTTGCACTTTCCTAGCCAAACTTTGCTCCACTGTTTACTTTATCTTCTTTCTTTCTCATTAAAACAAAATCTAGTAATTTGTCAAGATGTTTTTTAAATTTTCCTGTGCCACCATATACTATAATTTTATATGATAGATATAGAATAAAAACATTTATAGCAATAGCAGAATACCAATTATCTACCAATGGGTGATTCAAAAACTCTACCATTGATTGTGCCTTGGATCTTGCTGTTGTTTAATCCATTCATTGATTTTGTCTTGTTGCTCTTTTATTTCTTGTGACTGATCTTTAATTTTTTTCTTTTGAAATTTAAGTCTATCACTCTGTTGTTGTTGTGGTTGTGCCATTAGTGGTTTCTCCCTCCGTCAAATACACATACAAAGTATAATCCAAGATGACCTGTATTATACACCTTATGAAATTCTCCGTCTTCGATACAGACAACGTCTCCTTCTTCAACAGTAAATCTATTGTCATCAATCTCCATTTCACCATGTCCACTAATAAAGAAATATACTTCTTCTTGGCCTTTATGATTATGACCTGTGGTATGTTGATTGGCTCTCAGCATAGTACTGCTTAAAACAAGATTATTACCAAATGCATTATCTTTTAAAAGATAGGTTGCATTGTCTTTGATAATTTTTCCGCCTATATCTTTTATAGTTACTTTTTTCATTTTACCTCTTTTTTGTAAATGTTTATAAAATGTTCTTCGCCCTTTTGCACATTGTCTAACCAACTTGTATCTGCGGTGTCATCAGCACTATCACTTACATACTTATAACACTTAAAGTCTACATGTTCATTTAAACAGGCTTTTGCAATAGCAAATGCCTCCATGTCAACGACGTGTGCAGGTATTTCTAAATTAGGATCTGTTACAAAATTATCTCCTGTACTGCATGTATATCCTACACCAAAACTTATAGAGACAGGATCTTTTGGTAGCATTACTTCTATGGACTCAGGACATTTACCTTTGTCACGTTCCACAAAGTTTACCATTTCGTAGCAACCTTGCTCTAGTTTGATTCCACCTGCTGTTCCAAAATTCCATATTCTATTTGGTTTAAACTTTTGTATAACTTTAGCGGCTGTTAGTGCGGCATTGATTTTTCCTACGCCAGTGAAAAATACATTATCCCAATTTGCCATATTAGGTGCTTCGTGTTCTAATGCAATTAAAATTATCTCTTTCATTTTAATATAAATTTATTTCTTCCCAAGGCAATCCTTCTTTACCAAAGTGTCCATAGTTTGTTGTCTTTGATAATTCTACATTAAACAGATCAAATCTATTTATGATTGCAATAGGTCTTAAGTCAACATTTTCTCTTATCCAATTTGCTATGTCATTTCTTACTTCACCATCAGCATAAACATATAAACTAGTTGGCTCTGCCATGCCAATTGCATAACTTAATTGTACTGTACAATTTTTTGCCTTGCCACTTGCTACAATGTTCTTTGCCAAATATCTAGCCATATATGCCGCCGATCTATCAACTTTAGTGCAATCCTTACCTGAAAAAGCACCGCCGCCATGTGGAGCATACCCACCGTAAGTATCAACAATAATTTTTCGTCCAGTAAGTCCTGTATCTCCATCTGGTCCTCCAACTACAAATCTACCTGTAGGATTAATTAAAAATTCTGTGTTTTCATCGTAAGGAGCATTGCACCCGTCGAGTGCATGACCTACTAAATGTCTTAGTGCGTCTCGTGTATGCTCTAATGGATAGTCTTCAGTGTGCTGACTACTGCATACTACTTTACTTATTCTAAATGGAGTGTTTATATCAGCATACTCCATAGTAACCTGAGCCTTACTATCTGGTCCTAACCAATTTATATCCTTTCTTCTTTGCTCTGCTAAAAATTTTAGTATCTCATGACTGTAATAAATTGCACTAGGCATGTATGTAGGAGTTTCTTCACAAGCATACCCAAACATCAATCCTTGATCACCTGCACCAAATTTATCTGTTCCTAAAGCAATATCAGGACTTTGTCCATGCAACTCATTATATATTTTTAATTTTTCCCAATGAAATCCTTCTTGCTCATATCCAATTTCTTTTACAGTATCTCTAACAATTTTATCAATTTCTTCTTTGTTGTAAAAAAAACTTCTAAATTCACCTGCTATTGTAACCATGTTTGTTGTAACAAGTGTTTCTATTGCCGCTCTATTAGAACTTTTACCACCTATTAAAAAGTCTGCTATTCTATCTGATATCAAATCAGCAATTTTATCTGGATGCCCTTCGCTTACACTTTCGCTGGTAAACTCATACATCATATTAAATCACCCATTTCTATGTCTTGCACTTTGTTTAACTCTTTAACAAAGTAAACACACCTTGGCTCTTTCTTATCCTCAATAGGTACTGCCAACAAATGTCCATGCTTTAATTTAGGAAAATACCATTTTACATCTTGAAAAATGTTTGTGATAGTTATTTCATAACTGTCAGGAATTCTGTTACTTAAAGGATTCATTGCTAATGCTCTAAAACCTCTGTTGTTTAAACTTGCTAAAGGCAAACACTCTATGCCACCATAATCATCATCACACAACAAAATACTCCAGTCCATAGGCATTTGTATTTTTCTGCCTCCTATGTCTAAACAAATTGCTGGTGCATAAAAACTCTCTAAAAAAATTAAAGGTAAAAAGTAAAAATCTATACATTCTCTATCACTTGCGTCAAGAGCACAATAACGTAGATCGTCTATTTCATCTGGTACTGTGTCCAGTTCATATGGACGATTTTCTACGGTTAATATTTTCATAATCTCTCCTATATAAAATACATGTCATCTTTCATTTGATATTCTATTAACATATCGTGTACATGAAGTTGATCTCGGTGAATTGCTACTGCTTTAAATAAATCTGGTACTAAACGACATTCACCATCTTCATCTACTTCTCTATGATGAGTCCATACTACATCATCACTAAGCAGAAATTCTGCGTCTAAATCAGTAGGATGTTTACTTGCTGAATTCACTCTATATCCTTCCCTAAGAACAAGTTTACTTGATATGTAAACATCATAACCTAAGTTTAGTAAAGGAAGAATCCCAACTGGTCTTCCATGAACACAGGCACCAAAACTCCTGCCACACACAAGAATTTTTTTACCATCTGTTAATTTTTCTATATCGTCTGGAACTGCCATATCATTTGTTAAACTATTAACTAATCCTTCTCCTAAGTTCTGACTAGAAAAAGGATGTGTTTTGTACATCCATCTTTCTCGATGAGGTATAGTTGACATGTCATAATCTATTTCAAGTTTATTCAACAAATCTCCATTATCACTATTTCTATAAAGTGCATGTAAAATGTTATCAAATTCAAATTTTCTCAAATTGTCTTTGAAGTCTTGATAAAATCTTTTACATTTGTTCAACTCATATAATTTATAATCATCACTTCTGTTTTCTTTCTCAAGAATAATTTCATGTTGTTGCATACTCCAACAGTCTATAATTACTACGCAATCAAATTTCATTTTTATAATTTACCTTAGTTACAGTATGTCTAAAATTTTGTTCTCTGTAAAAAGCCTTTCTTTTTGTTAGATGCCTCTTACTGTATTTTAAATCGCTTGTGATGTCTACAACATTCACATAGTCTTTATCTTCTGCTTTACGAATGCCTCTACCAATACTTTGAATTACTCTAACAAAACTTTTGCCTGGTTCAATCATTACTAGATTAAATATTCTTGGAATATTGATTCCTACTGCCGCAACGCCATATGTAGCAATTATGACTTTGTTATTCATGTCAGAAATTTCTTCATATTCTTTTTGCCTGTCTTTAACTTTCATTCCACCACTAACAAACACCCAGTCTGAATTCATCTCTGTTAATATCTCACCAGTTTTAATTCTGTCTATTAACACCAGTGTATTTCCATCGTTACTCAATTGACTTATTATTTTAGATATGTGTTTTAACCTAGTCTCGTCGGTTGTAAGCCATTTTAATTCTTGAGCATATCCATTAAAGCCTAAAGGACTATCTAGCATTTGCAATACACTTATATCCAAGTCAGCAAGTACACCCATGTCTTGTAATTCTTTACTGCTTAGATTACCAACAACAGGCCCTAATGCACAGGTACAACCAACTGCTTCATAATCATCTTTTGGTATAGTTCCTGTAAGTCCCCAACGTACTGGAACATCTTTAAACATACCACTCAATAAATCTTTTAATACATCTGCTTTTGCCTTGTGTACCTCATCAACCATAATGCACACAACATTATTTAAAAATGTTTCTAACTCTACTTCAGCAGAACCTTCCTTGGTTTTCTTTTGAAGAACTGCTAAACTTTGCCAAGTGCATATTGTGTGATGTTTGTCGTACTCTTTTCTGTCGCCATATAATACACCAACATCAAGACCTAAATTTTTATAGTCTCTTTCTGTTTGTACAACTAAATCTTTGTTTGGAACAATTACAATAGTTCTACCAAACTTCTCACACTTGTGACTTAAAACAGCAGTAACAAGAGTCTTACCAGCACCTGTGGCAATCTCTTGTAAACATTGTGGATTATCTAAAAATCTATTAATTACCTCTACTTGATAATCTCTTAGGATAATAGGCAATCCAGCGGCAGGATGTTTTGCTGGCCAAGATATATGATCATAACTGGTTGCTTCAACATGTTCAAAGTTCAAATCCCAATGCTTTCTGTTATCAACAACATTTACTTCATAACCATCGCCTGTAACTATGGGCAGTAGTCTATCTAACAAATGAATATAACTACGGCCACCAATGTCGCAAAATCTAATACAACCGTCCCATCTGCCCAACTTAAAAGCAGGCATATGATATGCATACGGCAAAAAGTATTTCACTTCGTCAGAAATTTTACGACGAGTTTTAACATCAAGTCCTTGAAACCTGATGTTTACCTCGTCACGTATTTCTAAAGTTACAGTTTGCATATAAGTATTTTACCTTATTGCCAAGTTAAAGTCAACACAAAAGTTCTACCACCTGCTCTATATCCTGGCACAATTTCAAAGTTATTATCAAACAAGTCTCTAATAGAGCCACTAATAGTGATATCATTACCAATGAGTCTGCTTAGAGAAATATTAAATGTGTCGTAGTCCTCTAAAGTATCACCATCATATGGACTAGGTTTTCTATCATTTACAAAAGACCAAGACGTATTAATATTCCAACCGTTCACACTTGCAAAATAATTTAAGTTACCTGACCATCTAGGCACTCTAAATTGATCAGTATCTGTATATCTAATGTCAACACCAAGGCCACCCCAAGGTACACTAAAAGAGTCGTTAAATCTAAGACCTTGTGTATCATACTCGCCTGTGTTTACATATTGTCCTACAGAATAAACATAGTCTATGCCTTCACTGAATTCATAGTTAAAATAACTTACAGAACCATACCCAATTTCAAAACCAAATGCTTCTTCTGGTTCTAGGTCTGGATTAGGCAAAGTCCAAGCATCACCATTGATTTCATTAAGTGTAGGACTTCTAAAACTAGTACCAGCATTAGCAAAAAACAGTTCATATGCAACACCAAGTCTACCTACCACATAATCTTCTGATGCTCTAACGCCAATATCAAAAAGATCTTTATAGTTAAGAACAGAGTAAATGCTATACTCTTCTCTGTCATTATCATTGTAAATTTCTTGAGTAAAAGACGCACCAACTATAGTAGATACTTCTTTTGTTTCAATTACTGCCTGTCTGGCATCTACAAAATATCTTTCTGCTTCGCCTTTGCTAGTTTCTACATCTTCGGTAAAGTAAGTTGCGTTATTGTAATTGTAACCAATAGTTAAAAAGTCATTCCTAATACTAAGTCCACCTTTATCACCTTTTTGCTGACAGTCATCTGTTTTTGCCCAACTGGCATTGTAACAACCATCATAATCATAATCATAGTCAGTGTAATTTGCAACAACATCAAAACTTAATAATTTTGCTTTTGCTCTAGCAGTAGTATTAACATAACTGTCAATTTCATTGTTATCGGTTTTAACACTACCATTGCTTACGTCAAATCTTGATATACTAACATTTTTATAACCAGCATAAAATTTTTCATAATTATCTCCATAAGAAGCAAATGCCTTTTGATCAAAATTATCGTTGATAAAAATAGTACCAGCCATACTTGCAGAGCCATATAAAACACTATTAGCACCACTTACAATTTTAACACTTTCATTACCTGTAGTAATATCATGTGCAAAATCATACCAACCAGCACCTGCATCATTTACTGGCACACCATTTCTATACACAGACGTATGTTTACTTTGTGTGCCTCTATCAGTGTATCCAACGTATCCACCGAACCCACCTTGCGTGAATTCTGCCATTGGTGTAATTACTTCGAGAAGCGAATCATCATCTACATGATCTGTTGAAAACTCTTCTACAGTAGAACCTACAACAATTACTTCTTCAATTTCTTGTGCATTTACTGGAAATGCAAAAAAACAAAATGCTAACCCAATTAATATTTTTATTTTCATTTTTACCTCATATATAAAACCTCCCGGAGCATTATGCTCCGAGAGGGTCGACTTGAAACTTTAGTGTGGGAGAACTAACAGTCTACAAGTCTTTTCATGCAAGTACTTTCAGCAAGTTCCTTCCAAGTGTCTGGCGACATTTGTTTAAGGTCCGCAACCTTCAGTACCATACGCAATGAAATCTCACGAAGTCGGCTCGCTTTTTCAAGCATGAAGTCTGTAACTTCTTTGTTGCCTTCTTCACCAAAATCATATTCGTCAAGCATACCATCTCGAACGATTTGATTAATTCTACGGAATCTATCTTCGACTCCACCCAATTCAAGATCAATGTAATGACATCTTGACATAAGTGCCGCTAAGTGATCTTTGATCTTTTTAGAACGTACACTTTCAAAGTCAACGTTAGTAATAAAGATACAACCACCTTTAAAGTCAAACCTATCAGGAATACCTTCTCTACGCAAAGCGGCAGATTCTGACTTCCAAGAAATAGTTCTTTTCTTACCACTGTCTAAAACAGCCTTCAACATGTTAAGACATGTTTCGTCAAACAACACTGAGTCACAGTCATCAAACACTAGGATGTCTCCATCGTTTGAGTTGTTAAACAGAGTTTGGAACAAACCAATTGGTGTCATAGAACCTTTTACAATTTCAGTCCTAGGTGGTTTGCTGGACAGTTTTGCCATCATATCATATTCGTCAAGAACTTTCTCAACACCAAAAGACTTACCAACACCTGGAGGGCCACTTACAATTAGTCCTCTAACTGTGCCATTAGCAACAGCATCAGTCATTTCATCAAGTATTTCAAATCGTCTTTTAATACGATCTAATGCTTCTTCTTCAGTTTCAACTTTTTCTTCCTTTACAGGTGCTTCTGCAGTTGCAGGCATATCTGCACTTGGAATATAAGTTACATCATCTGCGGAATCAACAAGAACACGAATTGCTTTCTTAGATGGATCTAATACTTTAGAAGCATCAACAGTAACAAACATGCCTTTCTTGCCATATTGAATAGGCTTAACTAATGGGAATACGGTATCCGTAATTGGCGCATTCCTATAAGTGCCTTGTATAATTTTAACGTTTTGTGTCATATAAGCCTCCCACGGTCTTATTTAATTAATATGTATATATTAGCATCATCTACAAGTTTGTCAACCGTTTTGTGAGGATTTTAAGTACTTGATATTGCAGAACTTTCTAGTGTTGCAACGGCAATTACATGCTTTTCTACGTCCGAAACACTCAAATGACATGCCGAAATTTGCTCATTTTCCATGAGATCTTTGAGAGGACCTAGTGGATATAGCACAGGTCTGCCTCTTTCATTACGCAAAATTTCCATATTAGATGGTATAACTACATCTCTAAATCCTGTTCCAAATGCTTTACAAATAGACTCTTTCATTGCCCATTGTTTGGCAAAAAATGATGTTTGCATTTTTTGAGGTAAGTCATCCAATAGTTTATTTTCATTTTCTGTAAGAACTTTTTCACACAATTTTTTAAAATTAGATGTCCAACTTCTTTCTAAATTTATTATATCTGTGCCAATGCCATATATCATTATTATCTCCTATTTCCAATGCGGACCATATTTCCAAGAAACTAGTGCAAGTCTTTTGCCAGATTCAACTGGATGTACAACATGTGGTAAAAAACTAGGAAACACAACTGCATCTCCTTTTTTTAATGGTATATGTTCTCCCATAATGTGTAATTCGCCACCAGTAAAATCATCCGATACTAACAATGACATGCTAAGTTTTCTAACTATTGCACCGATATCATCTTCGTGCTGTTCACTGTAAAACACATCTTGGTGCAATTCATGTGTTCCAAGTTCATAATCATTATACAATATTAAATGAGATTCTATAAAAGCATTTGTTTCTATGTCTGGGTATTGCTCAAATATAGGTCTTAAAGTATCTTGTACTTTTCGATTACCTGTTAATGATTTTAACCAAGATCTTCTTTTTGTAGAAAGTTTTGCATTATTAATTCTCGACTTTGTCCATTCTTCAGGCATGCTTTGTAGGAATGTTAAGTATTCCTCTGAAACTGCATTTTCTATTATTATAGGTTTCATACATGCTATCCAAACGTGGCGGAGAGGGAGGGATTCGAACCCTCGGTACAGTTACCCGTACTCTTCCTTAGCAGGGAAGTGCTTTAAGCCACTCAGCCACCTCTCCTAATCAATTACAATATCTTCCATACCTGCTGTACGCAATCTGGTTATATGTCCAATTTGCCATTGCTTTGTATCAAGACCTTTCATTATCCCAAGGTATTGATTTCTCAAAAGGCTGAATTGATTAGTTAGGTGTGTTAGGGTAACAACCGAATCTTCACCATCAACAAACTTTTCTGCGTCTCTGCTGGAAAGTTGTCTATTGTAATTCTCTAAATATTTTCTAAATACTTTACTGCGTTCTTTACGCAACTCAATATTTAGGTGTTCTAGTATTGCTTCAATTTCTTGAAGTTGATTAAATCTATGTTCTGTAATGCCAGGCAAGGCAGAACTGGATTTCTCCAGACTGCCTTTTATCCTGCATTCATACTTGGCTTCGTCGAGTTCTTTTTCGTAATAAGATATACTATCTATTATACTACCTAAGTCATCAACTATTTTACCATACCAAGTACTCACAAGTTACTCCCAGTCGTTATTGTAGTCGTCATAGTCTTCTTCTTCGTAACCATCATCATAGTAACTGACAATGGCCGCCTTCATTACTTTATCAAACTCATTTGCATAAGCATCAATTTCATGCATATCAAGACTTTCGTCAAATAAACGTAGAAGTTTTTCTGCTTCTTGAAGTTTTTCTTTTTGTGGAACATGCCCTTTGACACTTTCCCAAACTTCATTTAGCAATGCTACCTCAGGACTCATCTAATACTCCTTCATCTGTTATATCATCAAACTCGTCGGGGTCAACATCTCCTACATCAATCACGTCGTCTTGTGCTGTAGGATTTTGCCCCCACTCATCAATAATTACCTGAAGTCGTTCACCAGTCCATTGTTTTCTGAACTCTTTGATGACTTCTCCGGTAACAGGGGAAGTGTACTCAAGTTTATTACCCGTCTTAACAACAATTCCTTTAGCCTCGAACATTTCCAATAGGCCACTATATGGATCCATTCCAGTTTCATAAGGAATCTTTACTTGGGTTCCTTCAAACGGTTTACTGTAACGAGACTTCATAACTTTACAAGCGGCACGAATACCCTGTACTGTTGATGTCTTATTACCGTCCTCGTCTTCCTTGAGTTTAAGTTTTTTGATTGCTACAACTATGCTAGAAGCATAGATGAAGCCTTGCCCGCCACTTATTTTATCATCTGGGTCAAACATGTCTTGCGATGCATAAGTGTGGTTAGTAGCAACTAATCCAATTGGAAATGGAGCAATTGAATTAACTGTGTTACGGATTAAGGCAGTTAAAGCCTTAGGCTTTCTACCTAAATCACCTTTCAAGTCACCTTTCTGAAACTGATCTACATCAGTTGGAGTAAGTAACATGCCTAATGAATCTATCACAAAAACTAACTTAGGCATTTCTTCATAAGGAAGATCACCATAGTTTGTTTTATAATCTTTGATAAATTCAGATAGTGCTTTAGCAACATCATCAATCATGCTTACACTAATTTTGAGAAGTTTCTCTGGACTAGTGTCAACATCTAATGCTTGTAACCATGCTTCATCAAGTGCGTTCTCTGAATCAAACAACACAACTTGACAACCTTGGTCTTGTGCATTTTTTACAATGTTACCAGAACATATAAACGATTTACCAGAGCCGGACTCTCCTGCAAACACACTAACTTTACCTAGAGGAATACCTCCATTAAAGTCTCCACTAATCAAATAATTTAGTGTGTAACTACCAGTGCTTATCCAATCTCTTGGGTCATGGAAACCTGCACTAATACCTGTAATGCTTTTAGTCAGTCCAGTTCTGAACTTTGTTAAGTCAAATGGTTTTTGCATGATGTATTCTCCTTATGATGATTGTCTGCTACGAATCATGTTAAGAATATCATCTGCTGATTTTTTTCCTGCGTCTGCACTTGCTGTTTCTACTGCTGGTGCTGGTGCAGGTGTTTCAGCAACCGGAGCCGATTCTGCAACAGGTTCACTAGCAACTGGTGCTGGTGCTGGTGTTGCAACCTCTGCTTTAGGTTGTGCTGATTCAGTTGGCTTTTGAACTGCTGTTGAAGGAACTTCTACACCATATGGTTTGTAGTAGTTACCCCATTTTGCAGGATCATAAAGTTCACCGTTCACACTGGCTTCAAACATTTCACTAATTGCTTGATAACCACTTGCATCAGGTTTCGCTGGTAAAAAGTCAGCAAGGTTATATAAACCATTTGAGTCAATGGCCGCAAGTTGCGTTTCATCTAATGCACTTTCTTTTCTTGCCCATTTAGATGTGCTGTAGTCTGCGTATTGACCTTTAGTTGTTTTTGTAACCCTAAAGTCTGTACCATTAACATAATCAGTAGGAATGTTTTCCATGTCTGGGTCCATCAATGCTGATTTGATAATGTTAAAGATTTGTGGGGAAATAACGAAACGTCTAATTGGATTTTCTGGAGCCTCTTCGTTAAGAGGATTCTCTGTTACAAAACCTTGGAATATGTATGAACGTTTTTTCCAATACTTTCTGCCCATGTCTTCAAGACTTGAGTCTTTGAACCAAGGACGTACCTCAGTTAATACTGGACATGTATCACCATACATTTCACCACAAGGTACTTGTACAGTAACTGGTTTTGTTTCACCACCTACAACTCCTGGGAAAGTCAAACGAATCATTTGTCTTTCTACCCAGAAAAATGTGTTGTCAGGATCACTGTCAGGCAAGAACCTCAGTACTGCTGAAGTGCCTTCATCAATGTTCCAGTGTGGGTAAATTGCGTTATCGCTTTGGGTTTGAGAGGAACCGCCTTTGGATTCCATGTTTGCGAGTTTTGCTCGAATTTCTGCTAAAGATGCCATAATAAATTTCTCCTATGTTTGCCATGTTAGCCATGTTCGCTATCTACACCATGTAGATAACTGTTTCCTATTATAAATGCCTAGATAAGAAAAGTCAACCGTTTTTTTAAAATTTGTTTAAAAAATATTGACACATTTTTTCTTAACAATATTATTTACCTTCAGTCAAAAAAATACCCACATAAAGTGGGTATTTTGAATCATAAAATGAGTTTTTAAAGAATTACAAAACTTTCTATGAATTTTTCGTAATTCCGTTCTACATCTTCTGCTACACTATTGTTGTTGTTATTCATGCCATGTGCACCAAGTAAACAACTTTTAACAGTGGTATATTCATGCTGTGATAAATTACCACCTGAATGAAGTTTTTTACTAATGCCTGACAAATACGCACCCAATCTATTATCATTAGCAATACTACTCATTTGACTTACTTGATGTCCTAATTTTGCACCTGGTGATGCAAATTCAAGTCCTTCGCCTTCTGATAATAAATTTTTAAGATTAGCAAATGTTTCAAGTTTGACTGCTTCGTCAATTGCATGTTCAAATGCAGACTTTCTTGACATAGCACTTTTTATAGTGTCTATGACATTTGCAACTCTATCATCAAAGTGTGTTTCTGTAAATTTACTTTCTAAGTCTAAGTCATCTTGTAAAACTTCTACATTAGAAAACTTATCAACTTCTTCAACTGCACTTGCATAGGTTTTTACACCTGATAGTTTTTGAAATGTTCTACTAATGTGTTCTATGTTTTCTATTGCTAGTGAAACATATTCTTCATTAGTTTCATTTACAAGTTTTGCTTTTCTCACATACCTAACAAACTCCCTTAAACTGGATTGTTGTTTGGCCATTTCATTAATAGCATTTCCAATACTGTCAAAAACTTCGCCTCCGTTTTTAACATGTCTCATCATTGCTCGAGCCGCTTTGAGATTAGTTTCTGGAAGTTTAAATCTTTCATCGCCTCTTTGAATAAACAAACTTGATATGTTTCTACTTCTGGCTCCTCTAATCTCTTCATCAACATGTTTCTTGTGTCTTACAACAAGTTTAACATTATCTAGTGGTTGATAACTTGTTTTAGCAGAACCAGTCATTGGGCCAAAGCCTTCTGTAATATCTGCCATTTTGCTCTCCGTAGTATTTTTTGCAACATCTATCTGTTCTGATTTTGGTTTTAATTGTTTGCCAAAAATTCTATAATCAAAATTCATTAAAAAGTCATTTGCTAATTCTTTAAGATTACCTCTTAAATCATCAACAGATGCTTTTTCATTAACTGCAAAAGAAATTGTTTCTATTGCTTTATCAAGTCTAACTAGCATGTTAGGCTCGTTTACAACGAAACGTGTGGCAGTTGACGGGTCAATTGCTATTTCGCCATCTTCATTGAAAGTAGTTACTTCATACCCATTACCAATGAGTAAATTGTAAATTTTTTCAGATATCAATTCTAAATTAACTGCCATCTAATTCTCCTATTAATACTATTTATCAAAGAATACCAATTGGCAGTGGACCGTCCTCATCATCGTTCCATCCATCGTTGTCCATATCTCCAAGATTGCTGTTTACAACATCATATACGTCTTCCTCAAATGTTGCAATATAGTTAACCATTCTCAAACCTAATAGAAAAGACATAACTAAGTCATCATGTTCTCCTGGTTTAGCACAGAAACTATTACCTTTTGATATGAAATTTTTAAGTTCACTGATAAGAGGTTTACTGAATAATTTTAATTTGTCGTTTTCTACAAGTCTTTTTAAGTGTATGCAAGATTCTATTTTTGCTTTGTGACTAGTGTAAAAACCTTTCCTTGCTCGACGACCTTGTGTTTTATTAGGTTCGTGTAGAAATTCTCCATAGAAGTTTTCTTCACCTGTGTCTCTAATTACTACAAGTGCCGCCTCACCAATTGCATTATTTTCAACACTCCAGTAAATTTGATTTACTTGTAATTCATGCAAGTATTTCATTATATCTTGCATTACTTTCATTTGTCCTTCAATGGGAGTTTTATTGTGTTGCCATTCTGCAACTTGCACCATTGTAGGCAATTCTATAACCTGTATAGCACTAAAGTCTCCACCAGTTCCTGTACTAGGATCTAAACTTACAACATAAGTGCAACTAGGGTGCGGATGTTTATACCAACGCACTTGACCCATTTTCCTCAACGGGTCAACACCTTTTAGTTCTAATAACTTTAACTGGTTAACAAGTGTTTCATCATAGATAACAAATTCACACTCATGTTCTCTTCTAAATCTTTCTTCACCTATACTTGCACGTTCTTGTCTTGCCCAGGTTTCATCTCTGTCAGGATGTTGGTCCCATTTTGCCATATAACCTTTAAAACCATTTATACCAACCTCAGCGGCATTACCGTGATCATCGTATAATTTATTTGCTTGGAACCAAATTGTTGCAAATGTATCGTCGTCACTATTAGGTGTACTAGTAATAATACATTTACCACCTGTTGCTAGAGTTGGTGACAAGGAAGTCCAGAACTCTTTTGCCATTGTATTTCTTACAAAAGCAAACTCATCTAAGTATATAAGTGTAAGAGACATACCTCTACCAGTGTTTTCTGTGGTAGTTGCACTTACTATTCTACTGCCATTATCAAATGTTAAACTACCTTTATTGTATTCTACAACACCTGCTCTAATATAATCTGGACAACTTTCGTAGGCATATCTGATACGTTGCATAATTTCACTTGCACCTTGTTGTTTATGTGCCGCAACTAATATAGTGCTGTCTGGCTTAAACATAGCATACCACAGCAAGTATCCTGCCGCCACAGTAGTTTTACCCATCTGTCTACCTAGCATGTTAATACTGAATCTAAATTTATTGTAATTTTCAACAAGTTCTTGTTGATAGTCAAAAGGTTCAAAATCTATTCCACCTTTCGTAGGGTGCTGTATTCTCATGAATGTCCTCATGAAATACATAGGACCTGTTTTTTCATCGATACAGTTTTGAAATTCCTTTAATTGATCAGGAGTGTACTCAACTTTTTTTCCTGCTTGTTTAACAAGACTGGTATCAGCGGTTCCTCTAGCCATATAAATCCTTTTGTAATATATTATTACTTATTATATATTTATCGAGGTATTCAGCAATATGGTGTTGCCCAACAGCATCTGGGTGATTTAAGTTAGACTTTAGACTGTGTAAAACACCATAATTCATACAAGAAAACTGTGTCATTGGTATAAATCTGTGTTTGTACGGTAAATTTAACATTGCTTTGTCTACAAGTTTTGCAAATTGATCATTGTTGTTTTTAAGTTCATTTCCGCCACATGCCCAAAACATTAAAAATTTAATACCTTTTGTATGCAACCAACGTTGTAAAAAACCTATTTGCACAAACACATTGTATAAACGTTTTGATAAATTATGTTCCTCTGTGTAGTATTTTATTTTTTGTTCTTCATGTATAGATCTTAGATTAACATCTACTTCTGGCATTGTGTATATTGGTTCATTGGACATATAATTAGGTTGCTTTTTGGTTCCTGCATAATAACTAAGATACTCTTGATCTTTGTTAAAGTTTATTTCTAAAGGGTCTTGATGAAATATTAATGGAAAAATAATATCTTCATCGTTTTCATATACAGGTTGTAATAATGGATGTTGTGGTAATAAAAACTCTACTATAGTAAAAAGATTGTCTACGTTGTTTCCCTGTTGTATATATTGCTCACAAAATCCTTTTTGATCTCTAATACTAAGTTCAACTGGTTTACTTGGAATACTATGATTCCACATGTTGCCTACATTATGCTTTTCTGCAAACTGATGTGGCCATGCACCTGTATAAGTTGTGTCATTTATCTGTTCTTTACCCTGTCCCCATCCAGTGGCCACACTAGTACCATTGATATAGAGATCTTTAAACATGTTTGTATTTATTGGTAATTATTGCCCAGAATAGGCAATAATGATTAGGACATCATTTTTTGTTTGAGTTTATTCTTGATCATGTGTAGAATTTGTTTTTTATCTACACTATATCTAGCATCGTCATTGTCATCACCTGCACAACAATCTTTCTCACAGTCATCTCCACACTCATGTTCTTCATCATCTTTAGGCATGAGTAATTCTTCTTGCTTTGCTTGTGGTAGTGTAATACCTGCTAATGCTAATACTTTTGCTAATTCTTGCATATCATCAGCGGCCGCTTCAATTTTTACCGAACCTTTCTCAGTTCCTTTTTCTTGACTAAATGTAACTTGGCCATTTGTAACGCCATCTTCGTCTTGACCATATGCATCCATCATTGCTTCGCTAATACTTTCGTTTGCATATTCTTTAAAATCTTGAACATACATAGCATATCTTTGACTAACAATATTTGGTTTAGGATTGCTTTTATCTGTTTTCATTGTCCAATTATGATAATCTTCAGCACTTAAAGGTGTGTGATCATCATATCCAGGCATCATGCCTACACTTGTTTGAAATGTAACCATTTTCTTTTCTTCTAATGATTCACCCGCTTTTGGTTTTATTTCAAACTCATGAGATGTGCCATCTTCTGATCTATCAATTGGTCCTTCTAATGTCCATGGACCAACCATGTCTTCTAATTCATTTACAAAGTAGTCAGACAATTCATCATTTAGAGGTCTGTGTTTTACTATTACAGACTTTGGTTCTGGTGAATTTCTATCGTATTTAAAATGTAATGCTTCAATGCCTACACCGTTAATTTCATATTGACCAGCAGTAAAGTCGTACATTTTGATTTCGCCATCTTCGGTTGCTTCTATACCGTCTGGTCTGTTGTCTATGCTAAATTCTTCTTCTTTGATTTGTGTAACGTTTTCTGCAGGTACTTCCAATTTAACATCAGGTTGATACATCTCGTCTATGATAGACAAGAGATCTCTACAAATGTCTAGATCGGATTTGTTGCTCATTACTTGCCGCCGGCTTGATGTATGATAGCCGCCTCTTTGCTATCTTCGTTACTTGATCCCATGTTAGGTAAGTTGTGAAGTGCATCATATGTTGATTTTAATTTATAACCCATAATGTTGTCTTTGTCTGGGTAATTTCTAAAATAGTCAGCACCTTTTTCATCTTTGATTTTTTGTAATTCTGCTAAGAACTTGTCATTGTATGCTTCACCAAAAAGTGGTCCATCCATATCGACTTCTTCACATTCCATTTCGTAATGTGCTTGATCTTCTTTATTTAGAACTGCATCTTCTTCTGATACTTGTCTTTCTTCATTGTATTCAACTCTTGATGCAACACAATCTGCTTCTGCTCTTCTTGGTTCTTTTACACCATAAACAACAACTCTGTCATGATCAAGTCCTAAATTAACTGCTAACCATACTTCTAAGATTTTTGGATTTACAGGATACTTAACAACAATATCAGTACTACATACTTCTGAAACAAATTTATTACCATCTGTTCTAGCAAATTCTATAGGATTTTCTGAAATAGGCTTTCTTTTAAAGGGTGCAACACTAACAAGATTGTATTTTGCTAAACAATCTTCTATGCAAGTCATATGTTCTGATCCGCAGTCAGCGGCAATTTTAACTCTAAAACTGTATTCTTTGTTTAAACTTTCAGTTAAATGATCTTTAAATGATGCCATACTAAATCTCCTGTTACAAGTATTTATCATTCTTGCATAAAAAAAGGCAGAATAAAATCTGCCTTTTTTCAAAGTTAATAAAAATTAACTAATAACCATTCCTGAACCTAATGTTACAGTTGCACCTGAGAAATCATAACCATTTGCAGTACCCATTGCTCTTAACTGAGCCTGTAGTGCCGCTACGTCTAATTGACTTCCATCTACGATAGCATGGATTTCTCCAGTGTTATTTGTAGGAAGGACATACATTAGAGGTTGAATGAAACTAAGTGCTCTCTCAACTGCTTCAAAAGATGCATCGTCTTCTGATCTTAAGTCAGCACCTGTGTCAACTAAAATTGCTTTAATATTTGATTTTGAAATCAAACTACCTGTTGCAAATTCTGCTACACCTGCGCCGTTTCCTTTTGATTGTGCCATTTTATTCTCCTAATAATTTTGTGGATTCTACCACTATGTATTTATTTATCACTTTTGCCTAATATTTTAAGTAAATCATTGCGATCCAAGACTGTTGCATTGATATCAGTAGATTCAGCATCATTACCTTTCATTTTATCAAGTCTTGCTTTTTTAAGCATTAATTCTACTTGTTTTAACTTTGCAGTTGTTTTACTGTCTTTTGCCTCTAATGCAATTTTAAGCATATTGGCCGCATTGTTAAAAACACTACCAGCCGCCATATCAGTCATGTTCATACCAAGACTCATTAACTGTTCATAACTTTCAACTGCCTGTTCAGCAATCTTATCCATCTCTGAATCATGTACATCCATACCTTTAACTTCTTGCAAGGCATTGTTTATCTTTTCTGATATACTAATTGCATCTTCTATGGTTTGTATTTCAGTAACAGTTTCTTCGATAGGCTTTTCTTCAGTAACAGTTTCCTGTTCAATTGCTTCTTCTAGTGGGGGCAGATTAAATTCTTCTTCAAGTTTCTTTGTCATACTGCTATTTATTATCTTCTTTTCTTAGCAATACGTTTTTTAGTATTACGTTTTTTGTTATTTTTAAATATTTGATCTTCGTTGATTACTTTAAACTTAATACCTTTGCGTTCACACCACTCTTGGGCAGATGTCCATTTTGCGGCATTAATTACAGTTGCCATTTGATTTCTACCAGTTCTAGCATTTTCCATTGTTGTTTGATTGGAAGGTTTTATTTCTATAAGTTCAACATGCTCTACGCCATTCTTGTCTCGATACTGTATCATAAAGTCAGGCACATAGTTTGCATATCGACCTGTAGCAGGATTTTGATATGGAATCTTTACATTTTCACTTGCCCATTTTAAAATGTTTGGGTGTGCATCGCACATTCTCATAAAAGCAAGTTCCCAACTGCTTCTATAAAAAGGAGGTTTGTTACCAACGTACTTGGAAGTGTTTGCTACAGTATATGTTCCGGATGCAAATTTTTTCATGGCTGAATGAGATCTTTATATCTTGTGCTTTTATTATTTTGCTTTGGCACAGTAAGACCCACTCTATTGCCTGTTGGACGTAATAAGTTCATTGTAACATATCCGTCCTGTGTTAGTTTAACACTTTCTGCTCCGTAATCGAAATATGTTAGAGGATTTACATTTTGTTTTTCTGCTACTTTGATAAGTACCTGTGCCATTGTATCTGCTTTAGGTTTTTTAAATCCTATTTCTACAAGTCTTGCAACCACTTGTTCTAGCAGTTGTAAATTTACACTACCTGTAGGGGAAACTAGGTCACCAAGTATTTCTGCACTGGCTTCTGGTAAAGGAAATTTAATTGTAGAATTTTCTAAGTATGCTCTAACTGTGCCAGCAGTTATTTCATACTTTTTCTCGTTACCAAATGTTTCAAACATTGAACTAGACATTATTCTGTATTTCCTTTATTAGGAGCACTTGATTTTACTTGTTGTCTACGTTCTCTAATTGCTTGTCCTGCTTTAGTTGTAAGTCCTCCAACTAGTGTACCCAATGCTACATCTTTTACACCCCCGCCGCCTAATGCCGCTCCTAATGCCGCTTCTGCTGTATCAGATAAAACATCTGTGAACCAATTGCCTCCATTGTCCGTTGCTTCTGATGAGAAAACTGCCGCCGGACCATATGTGTCTGGGAAGTCACTTTGTGTAGAAGTTGCTACTGCTTCGTCATCTACATTTTCATTTCCAGTTTCAGTATTACCGGTACTTGTTTCTACAACGTTACCTTCAGCATCGAGTGTTTGAGTTGTTGCTCCTGTTTCTCTACCATCTGCAGGTTCATTGTTCAGCAAAGACATTTGACTTGATCTGCCTCTTGGTTGATCCGCTGTACCTAATGCTTCGATTCTTCTTGGTGCAGGTTCTGATGTTGTTGCATTACCATCTTCATCGACTGTTGTAACTGAGACTTCTCCCATTACAGCAGGTAATGTTGCAGGTGTAAATGCTGGTCCTGTGATATTTTCATTAGATGCATCTTCAAATCTATCAACATCCTCGTCAGACAATGCAAAATTTAAATCATGGAATACTGTAAATCTCTCGTACTCCATTGTTACACTAAATTCTAAAAAGTTACTAGACGCATAATCTATAGAACCTGGTTTGAATTCTGTGATAACAGGATTAATAATACTGTACTGAACTCCTTTATTGCCGTGGAATAAAACATAGTCAACTCTTTCAAAAAAGTTTGCACTTAT